>RCMZ01000006.1_pt1 | contig 201771 bp, 218 predicted proteins | sample 2041141 | NCBI WGS metagenome assembly RCMZ01 (sample SAMN09708263, study PRJNA481090) | Wastewater metagenome, whole genome shotgun sequencing project. | biome: sewage; isolation source: Davis station wastewater (DW) | place: Antarctica: Davis Station | collected 2010-03-01 | reverse complement strand
GTAGTAACTGCTCAGGATTCAACGCTTTGGTAACAGCGCTGGCCACCTCCTTGGCCTTGCGGTGTTGATAATACATATAGCCGCCAACTGCGGCGCCAACCGCCGCCACAGCTATTAGCTCTTTGTTGTTGATAACGAAACTTTTGGTTTTATCGAGCAAACTAGCATCGGCACCGGTTACTACCGGAACAGTTACTACATTACCACTAACCATTTCAGCAACCCCATGAAGGGATGAAGCTGAAGTTGTAGTTGATAAAGCCATTTTGTCGCTATTGAATAAGTTCATGATCTTTCTCGCTTTTATTTAAAATTTACCGAAGACGAAATTGCCTTCGGCGGTGACCATTCCGATTACGGTATGATCTTTCTTTACGTGGAGAACCATTGGCTCTCCTCTTGGTGTTGCTAAGATTTTTACTCCTAGCCCCAGCCGAGTATGGACGTCTTGATGGTCCATGGTGATTTCACCACGAGCATCGGACCAGTGGCTATGCCACTGGGCTTTCCAAGACGGATAGAGCGCATGGAACATGCAAATATATTCCATGCCAAACGCTCTATTTTTACATGGGTCGAACGCACGTGCGATCTTCCCGACTACTCCTGGCCCACACGCAGTTATGCGATGAGCCATTGACTTCCCAACCAATCGTGCATTCTCGATATGCTCGATTAGTTGGTTTGATGTGCCATTTGCCTTTAGATGCTTTTGCATCAAAGACCCCATGGCAACCGTTAACAGAACTGGAGCTAACATGGTGGCTCCTCCTCATTGACCTGAGCCAATAGCTCAGATAGGATTTCATCTTCCGGGATGGTTTCCAGCGGCTCAGGCGTTGACGAATTCAACGCCCATGCTACTGCCAATCCCAGTCCAACCACTTCCACTAACATAACCCTTACCTCATCGGTTGTCCTATACACTCTAACTATGTATGGTTATAAATATTTGGAATCAACTTTTATCTAATTTTAAACATGCGGCATAAAGGGAGGGCTAATGCCCTCCCAGTATTACCATCGATAAGATGCAGGAACTTGTACAGTAGTACGTCCTGTGTAGTTACTTTCTAATAGAATAGTAGAAGCCACTTCACGAACATGGTCATTCGACTCTAAAGCCGCACCTGAGTAGTTTGCAGGGTCAGCTAGTTCATGTAGTACCTGTTCATCGAAAGTCACCTTAGACAACGACTCAAGAGCTGGAGCGTGGTACTTGGATGTAAACCCCATACCGTCTTCATGTACGTTATCAAATGTTTCAACGTGTTTTAATACACGATTGTAACGACCGTTCTTAGGAGTATCTTGGGATAAAGCACGAATAGAGAAACTTACGTTCTCTTTAGGATTAGCGAATTGACGCTCCAAATATTCGTATCCAACTCCGCTTGGAATAACCTTGCCCATGATAGCGCAAATCTTATTACCGTCTTTATCTTTAACAACATCCCAATCAAGCCATAAAGAACTGATGTGGTGACTAATAGCACTTTCGTCTAAACGACAAAGTCTACGGCAGAACTCAGCTTCTGTCCAACCTTTCAACCATTCAGGATGTTTATGTTCACCACGACAGTTACCTTCTTTAATACGACGCATCAAAGCACCTGACTGACTAAACAGTTGCATAGCTTCGGAATGATCGTAATGGTCGCCATGTCTGTTCTTAGCAGCCAGACCACCTAAGATAAGTTCTCTATATCCATCTTTATCTGGATGGAGATCTCCTACCTTATTCGTACCCATCAATGCGGTACACTCAAACACAAATGACATAATTAAACCCTCAATATTCTATCGCCCGGTTCTAATCGTTCTGATGGATAAACAATAGCACTGGTGACGTTCTCTTCAAAGTGGTTACCCAACAACTTGGCCATTGCATTACTACCAGTACCTGCTGTAGATCTAAGTGGAACAAGTGCAGGAGGACTGTGACGTTCTGTCTGTCTGTAATAGTTAGCGGTATCTGATTCATCCCTATAGATGTTGGCAGCAATAATACTGAACACTGCAGGATTAGGACCAATCTCAACACCGTTATGTTTTCCAGAATGTTTAAACAAAACAGCTGCGTCTCTTTCTCTAATGAACCAAGGCTTACGCCCTTTAGCAATAAACTCATCAAAGATACGATAAGGCAATGCGTCAATAACCATTAAATTGATATTGGACATTACCAAGTCACCGGGTTTATAAACCAATTCAACTTGAGGAACGTCGTCAATAATTCGTTCCATTACAGAAGACGGTTCGGTTTTAAATGGTGCCCCAACTAAAGAGGTTGCGTAGTAGTGACGATCTACCACAAACGCACAATAACCTACAACGTGCATTTCATCTTCAAACATAGCTAGACCACGTTGTAGATATCTTGCAGGAAACACAATACTAATGGGCTTAACAGCTACCATAGTTTCTCCAACAACTTCTACTGCAGCGCTAACCTTTTTAACATCGTAGATCATAGCGTCGCTATTCATACACAACCTCTTTAGTATTAAGCTGAAACGAGTACTGTTTGACCAACAGTTAGATCTGTTACATAGTCAAGCATAAACAATGTCAAAATCTGACGTAAGTCCATGTTAGGATGACTACTACCGATACGATCAATACCAGAGATCATCCGATATACATCTAAGTCAGGCCAGATAGCAGCACAAACCATACGGTTAGTTAGGTCTTGTTCACAGATGTTTAAATCTTCGGCATATGCAGCAGCTTCTACCGTAGCCAATCTAGATAATGTAGTAACTTTACGTTCTTCGTCTAAAGTATCAGATTTAACAAACTTGTTAATCTGTTCCATCACAAACATCACACTCCATTTAAGGCGATTGATTTCGTAACGTTCTTTAATACGATGTTGGAAGTTATCAAATTGTCTAGTCAACACACCAGCCATTGGGATGATGTCTTCGATGTCTTTATAACGACGTTCTAAGATCTCATTACCAATTACCATCTCTGGAGTTAAACCATCAGCTAAATGACGACGGTAGAATTCACCGTTCAAATAGATAACGTTCTTTTCAGTAGAAGGATAAGCGTATAGACGTTCACGGTTAACATTACGTTCTTTGGTTAACTGGATGTTGATATATTTGCCCACATTAGAAATGATAGCAGAGATATCCAAATTCCACTTAGACAACGTACCTTCTTGATTTTCCGGTGGATTATCAAACAAAGAGTTTGCCATTAAGAAAATAAGAATAGCGCCAGCAAGACCAACATTAGTACCGTCAATACGTAAACGCATACCGCCAAAGAAAGATACTGTCTGATCAACAGCAACTGGATCTTTTAAACATTCTTCAACGATGGCATCTAACACACCGCCGTTCAACAATACTTTTCCAATTTCTTCAGCTGTTAAAAGAATAGTTTTACCGGCAAATGCAATTGGTGCAAACGAAGCATCTTTATGACTATTAACCAATTCAGATAGCATTGGATTGTCTAATAAAGCGGTACGTTCCACTTGTACGATTTTGTAAGCAGATTCTTCAGCACTATAATGCGCTTTACGAATATGGTACTGTTCCAATCCAGTTAAGATTTCTTTAATTAAAGGCAATGCTACAGTACGAGTAACTTGTGTTAGCTTACGAATATGTTCTGCTGTTTCTTTTACATAATGAGCTTTAATCAAATCGTGATCATTTTCATCGGCACTGTCAAATTGATTAGCAGTTTCGAGAATATTCTCAGTAGCTGATTTCATCTCATCCCAAAAAGATGGCATAGACAGAGAAGCCAACGCATGTAGCGTAGTACCTTCAACAGGAGATAATTTAAGACCAGCATCTGTGATCTTAGCGGCTAAAGCTTCTGACGCAATAATGTCTTTATCAAGCAACATTTAATTTAATCTCCAGTTTGTTAGTAACGTGAGCGGCAATCAAACCGTTCAATGTACTACCGGTTAACAATTCTCCATCTAAAGTATCAGATGCTTCGTTACCTAAGATTGTGTCTAGTACTGCACTAGACAGTGAGATAAGATTACTCACCACTACTTTGTTATATTGTTTAACTTGGTCTTCCATTGTAGAGCTCCAACTGGGAGGAGCAACCCTCCCATCTTAATTAAGAGAAATATAAATCGACAGCTTGCTCGCCAATGAGTCTCAGTAACGTACATGTTGACCCAATTAACTTAGGTGAGTTAACAATACGATCATCAATAGACTTGTTACCGAAATTCATGTCAATGATAGTCCCGCGTTGACTTACAACAGGTTCTTTAAACACAACACCATTAACAGACTTCATCTGATTACCGACTACTAACTTATCGCCAATACCCATAGGTGCCAGATGTGTCATGTAGACTTTAATGACTATGTTATCTAATTCCAACCCATTACCATTGATTCGAAGCGATTGGTCAACTTGCCCAGTAATGACAGGTCTACCTAACATACGATCTACGCGCTTACGGTCCTTGTCGGCTCGTGTACACAGTGTTTGTAAGTTAACTGTCATGTCTTCAAGGTCTCCATGATAGAATACCTCTAAACGTTCTACAGTGCCTTTAACACCAGCTCTAGGAGCCATACGAGATAAACTACTTAAACCCGAAATACTATCCTTGTCATCAAACATACTACGACCATCAACACTGTCTTCAATGTAACACAAGACAGACTCTAGATCTACAGCATCTCCTACTTTAACCAAATCTGTAACAATCTGGTCAAATCGAACATTGATGTATTTAACATCGGTAGTCCACGATGCCATTCTTTCAGCAAGATTTTGAGATATACCCGATGAGTCTTCGAATGTAAGCGATGATTCAGAAATGGCCAATTTAGTTAAAGTACCAAACTTCAACGTAACACAACCTTTGTTTAAAGGATTAGGAGCATAGAAATCTGAGTTATACGTTAGTATCTCAAGAGCTCCAAACTCTTCCCCTTCTTTCAAGTTGGTTGACATCGTAAACGGTACAGTAGTACCTGTAGACAAACCAAATGTTCTCCCTAATGGAAACGCTGCTTTAGTACCATCTTCGTATTGTACTTCGATGTGTTCCTTGTTAACCTTAGTTACAATACCTTTCTGTTTACTACTCGTAGCAAACATCTCATCGTTTCTAAACGCGATAGTATCTTCAGCACCAGTACGCAGTGGCATGGTAGTGTTACCAATACTACTAATACCGTGACTATTCAAGATAGCAGTAAAGCCAGCACGCTTAGGATCGTCCCTGTCTATCATAGGAGCCAATAGAGCCGATGTACTAAGAAGACTACTTGTTCCGTCTGTCTTCTCATCAAACATCCTCACAGTTCCATACACAGACGTATAGTTAGCATTAGGCGAAACGTAAGTGATAATACCAACATCACTTGAGTCAACACCAGATTCACTAATATATCCCAAGTCAGTTTCCTGGAATAATCTATCGTCAGCCGTCATGCTTCGACGACTACGTCCACCACTACCACCGTATGTTAAAGATTCCTTCTCTTTCAAGTTATGGATTGGATTGATGTCGTTGATCAACTCTTTAGCAGGTTCTTGTAAAATAGCCATGCTAACAGCAAATGGGTTCATTGACAATTGACCAGTTGACACTACCTGGCGACTATTGAATCTACGTACAGACTTAACAAGCTCAGAATACACTGTGCGTGCAAAGCGTTCATATCCAGCACTTCGTTCTAATCCTTCAAATGAAGCGTCTGTTAAGCGGTCTGGTACGTAACGCGTGCGTAACATGTCCACGGCCCTAATAAGTAGATCAGGCACTTCAGTAGGTTCGTTCATGTCTTCTAATATTGATTTGGAAACAGGATCAATTAACATCGCATCCATCAATACAAATTCTTTAGTGTAACGAACACCGATACCATAACGCTCAAACACGTTTAGATAAACAGCACGCTTATCAAAAGAATAAACACTATACTCACTGAATCCAGCAGCGTACATCACAAATCCACTCATCAACATAGTGACGAGGTCATCTTCGCGATTAAAGATGTAGGTTCTATCGCTAAATTTAACAGCAAACTCATCTCTACCTAAGTTTAATCGATCCCCTGGAAAGGTTGTACGATACTTAACATCTAATTTCTCAAGCATCGGATGGAAGCCGAGTAAGAAAGATATCACAACACCCAATGGAATAGTTTTACCAAACAGTTTTAACTCTGCCATTGGCAATGGACGTTTATTTACATCTAAATTGCAGATGTCAATGATAGTCCCCAACAGTGTCGTCTTTCCAGACTTAGCTAATGAATGAAACATGTTTTCATGATCAACAACAATGAAGTTACGTTTATGCACCCCGCAAACAATGTATTTGCCGTCTGCTTCAATTGCTTCTATATCTGCTTTCTTACGGTTAACAACCTTATGGATATTAACATGGTCAAAACAGAATACTAATTCATTAGATTCGAAGTAAGAAACACGATTAGAAATGACACTATAAATAGACGGAGCATGAACACGAATGTCACTTACATCGTTTACACGCATGTTGGTTACGTTTTTGTTGTCTTCGTCCCTACCAGCTAAGAACAAAGCATTCGCAAGCCACTTGTCTTCATCGAAGCGTACACGGTTACTACGTTCAATAAACAACTTAGCATAATGCGTAGTGATACCAACACGTACAGGAGACACTTTACGAATAGGTACATCGATCTTTTGTGTCTTCAAGCGATAACGCACGCCATTTGACATGTAAACACCGTTAGGTTGCACCACAGGCAGTGTGAACCGTATTGTGCCAGGCTTGCCTACTAACGGTACTGTAGAAATGGTGTGAACTTCGAAATCGTTGACAGCATTCGTTTCACGTTCTACCGTATAGTTGGTTACAGCTATATCTGCTTTTTGTAAAGACATTACAGCTTGCATTACGTTCTTCTTTAATAGCTGAGTGACATATTGTTCATTCATGTCTTCAACTGTTGTCTTGACCATAGATTTATCTTTTAAGATATCCATGTCAGGAATACGTTTAGCTCGCTTGAGTACAACTTCTTTAGGATCGATTTGCATAGCCTGTTCTAAAGTCTGATCTGAACCGAAAGGATCATCCATCTCTTTATAACTGCTAGCCAGCGTAATAAACCGCTTACGTTCCGGAATAGTGATGAGTCTGTCTTCAAACAGTTTCTCTACTTTGTTTACAATGGTATCTTCAGGATTTACGTGTTTAGAATCGGAAACCTTTTCTATTGTAGTTTCTGCAGTAACTTTATTTTCAACCACAGCGATATTGTCATCTTCGTCGTCATCATCATCTCCTAACTGTATTTCAGAATCATCTTCGTCGTCAAAGTTAGAATCGTCATCCAAGATACCAATCTGCATTTCTGCTTCATCAACTTCTTCAATGTTATCAAGAGATGAAATAATATCATCTTCTTCATCAACATCTTCCGCTGGCGCTGTCTCTAAATCAGCTTCATCGTATTCTTCGGTCATGTCCAACTTAGTTATCTCGCCGTCAATTTGACTTTGGATAAATGTGTTCAATAACTTAATGAATCGCAGTTGCATTGATTTAGGAGCTAATCCTTTCTTGTTTTCCCCAACCTTAATCCATCCGTTTAACGTACCTAGGTTAATAGACATCCATCTACCGTATAATGTAAATACGATATTTATTTTACTTAAGGAATCTGCCTCTAGTTTGTTTAAAATAGAATGTTCACGGTTGGGACCAACCCAGGCTAAGATATCAGCAAAGGTGAACCCAGTCTCGTCTTTTAATTGACTAATAGAACGCTTACTAGCGCGACGTTCATGTTTACGAATGAGCGCAATACTAATAAGGTCTTTAGGCATTTCTAAAACTATAAACTGCTGACGGTCGCTTATGTGTGCGAGGTCATTCATAGTCTGTACAACAGTTGAGAAAATGTTATACCATTTAAAGTAAGCAGCCCATGCTGTCTTAGCATAACGACGAATGCGCTGCAGAATAGAATAGTTAATAACTACTAAGTTCTGCGGTTCTTTGTCTGCGTTTTCCCAACGGGTAATCAAACGAAGCTTAGGGTTGGCCTTACGATACGTTTGGATTAGAGGCCCAGGCAACACCATGTTGTTTTTAGGATTACCTTTATTGTCTGCTAGTTCTGTAATGTGTCTTACAAAAATAACACGAGGGTCTTTAAAATAAGGTAAGTTGCTACTAGGACCAATTTCTACTTCAGACTGGGGCAGATAGTTCAATATGCTGTTTTGTGGAAATTTAAATGTACCTTGTTTACTTACACGAGGTTTCATCAACTGTTCTGGTTTAAATGTAGAATGTCGACGTGTAAATACTTTCTGTTGAAATAACATTATTTTCGTCCTGTAGTGGCACGTACAACTAGATTTACAGTATCGTACCCAGAGCTAGCACGTAGTTTGTTATCTAGTGTTGTCCATGCTTCTTTGGTTGATAGGAATCTATATGCTTCTTCTAAAGATTTGTTAGTGAACACAATAGTACCACTACCAGTATCTCCGTCAAAGTCACCACCCATGTCTTTAAGACGACTGGACGGAGGAGACTGACTGTCATGATGCCCAGATTCTGATAAAGTAGGATACTCTACCGCAACAAACTCTTCTCCAAGTTCTTTCCAATCATCTCCAAGCTCTTTTAAACGTTTACCAGTTACTGTGGTTTTAACGTATAAGTAAGTTGGGAAGGTGGATTCAATACCAGTAGACGGATAACGAGTAGTATAAATGACGTATGTGTTCCATTTACGATATCCAGATAAATAAAGCAATTCAATTAAAGTAATTGGTCTAACTTTAGTTTTATCGAAACCATTAGGCAGTTCACGGATATCATTAAAAACTCTAAAATGTTCTTCGGTCTGATACACTAACAGTAACCAGTGATCCATTACTTCAACCGGATTGTGTCTTTCGGTCTTGACTTCATACCGGTTTAATACACTATTAAGTCCTTCACTACTAGCCCATGTATTACGTGAGTCATCATCTAACTCCACAAACTCAGGCATTAGAGTTTTCTTATTGACCAATAAGGCAGTGCCATCGCCTTGAGTAATAGCTTTAGGTAAATAAGAAGTGGATAGCAGATATTTACTTATCGGATTCAGACCTTTCATAGCTTGCCACAACCCAACAGCTGTTGTGTTAGAAGTTACGGCGTTATCTGAAAATAAATGTTTACGACTATTGTTAACAGCCGTTAAAACGTTACGCGTACCATAGTCAACTTTACGACCACCCATCTTGTCTAAAGCCTGACCTTTCTTACCACTGATCACTCCAGCTAGCTTATCATAAATTTCAAGATAGGTTAAAGTTAATTGATATCTTGCAACGTCTAATGCCGGGGAGTTTTCTTCACGTCCTTCAGACACCGTATTACTAATGCTAATAAGTCTGAAATATAAATCATTGATCTCATCTTTACTAGCACGTCCAGATGCGTCAATTGTAAAGTCCCTTAAACCTGCAGGTAGTACGACAGCGAACTTAGTAGTTGTACGACCTTTATAGTCTTCCATCAACTTTACACGTTGCATACGGGATCTTGACTTACGTGCTTTATAAACAATGTCATCAAAGTGAGTCATGAAGAAACCATAACCGGTATCTGAATCTGCATCATTAGAAGCATAAAAGTCTTTTTCTAAATTGTCCCACTTAGCTGTAGCTTTACCTGACATGATTCCAGCGTATAAAGATTTAAGTTTAATTAATTCTTTATAGATCTTTGGAATGATAATACTGGTTTTTAAATTAATGTAACCGTTGGTTAAATCTCGTTCAACTGTTCCTGGTTTGCCAAAGATTAAAACAGAGAAGAGTCCTTCGTCATGTGGCTCACTACTGGCTCCATCTACTATATCTAAACTAGATACAATTTTGTTTTTAGGAACATCATTTGCGGAGATGTTAAGTATTTCAATATTAAATGGAAGATCTACGTAGCTCATTACATGTACTCTCGTATGACAGCATCTAATTAGAGGAGATTGCGATATGTCTGACTTAGATGATTTTGATTTAGATGATTTCGAATTCGATGACAGTGATCTCGGATTTCCTGATCTCGATGATCCAGATCGAATCCCAACGAAACGGGAAGCTATTGTCAACTCAGCTGCTGCGGCCGCTGAAGGATTGAAAACAAAGTTTAATTTCTACAGCTTCTGTAGAAGACATGATTTCACGCTCATTGCCAGATGGTTATTCTCAAGCACTTGGCGTTAAAGATGTCGCAATATCAGCTATTAATCAAATTAAAAATGACACAGCAGAAGACTTTAAACCGCTTACAAACGGTCTTAAAAAGGGCGTGCGTAAGATTCTACCTAGAGTAGAAAGTAAGCTACCAAAATGGTTCTTAGATAGGTTAGAATCTTTTTCTGAACCAGAAAATTCTTACGCTAGTTCAGATGAATCTCAAGAAGAAAAAATATCTGCAGAAATAGCCGGTATCTTCAAAGCAACCGCCGAAAAAGATAATGATCAGCGGTCTGAAGAGAAAGCCGAACGTCTCATAAGAGATAGAGTTGAAGAAACCAAATTCGAAACTACAGCTGGTCAACTCAGTACCATTGCACGTGGTATTGGAAGATTAGTTGGTTTTAATGAAGATGTACAAGTTGCCATTTCTAAGAAGTCTTTAGAGATACAACTTAAAAGTTTTTACATGTTCAAAAACTATGCGGATATAATGACCGCACGTTCAGCTACATCTGAAACTGCTTTAAAAGAGATTGTTAAAAACACAGGTTTGCCAGACGTAATAAAGATACAAAAGTCTGAAATAGCTGGACGTATGCTTTCTGAGAAGATTATCGGGGGTGGTTTAGAATCACTCAGTCAGTTCTCTTCTAACTACGTAACACAACTGTCTAAGAATATATCTTCTTCTATTAAGGGGATGGTAAGTGGCGGTGGCGGTGGCTTAGATCAGATGCAAGAGATGTATGCATCTTTAGCAGATATGGACCCAGAGCAACGCAATGAGGTTATTGCTAGCATGGGTGGAGGTATGATTGGCGACGAGCTGAGAATACAACTGTCCGATAGAATAAAGCCAGGCCTGTCAAAGAATGAAAAGGTTCAAGAAATTTCTGAATGGTTTAAACATAACCTAACAGACTGGCAGAGTCGTTTATCTGAGTTTGCTAAATCTAGTACAGAAGACTTTGGATGGAAAGGGCAATTTGTACAAACGCTTAAAGACATTCTGCCTAAGTACTACATGAATGAAACTTTACCATCTGACAATTTAATTTCAGGTGACAAAGCATCTTACTTCGATAATACCACACACAGATCCATTAACCAAGTTATTCCATCATTGTTAGTATCTACTAACAGATGGTTACAGATGATGGCCACTGGAGAGTGGGTAGAAGACGAAGACACCGAAGTATACAACGTTGTTCGTGGGCAGATGACTACTAAGGGACGTGCTAACAAAGACCTCTCAGAACGCATCGTAGACCGTTCAACACGTATATCTGTTGGCGACCGTATTGACACGTTAATGAAACAAACTGTTGGTGATGGAGAACTCTCAGCAGAAGCTACAGAAGCTTTGCGTAAACACTACGTAGAACAAGCTTTGCGTAATGAGCGTTTCAACGCTAAAGACTTGGCAGACTCTTCTCAATATTCAGCAGACTTACCAACAAAGATTCGTGATGAAATTTCAGACTTCTTTAGGCAGAAATATTACCTAGAGTACGATGGCGAAATCATGGATGGTAAAGAAGACGAATATCGTAGACTGTCCAATCCAGCTCTTGTTGCCATGCGTGATCTTAAAGACACAATGCCAACTACAGCTTCTACTGTAAGAGCACTCGTAGAAACATACGGGGTTGACACTCTTAAACAAACTGGTTTTGTTCGTCAGGCTGGTAGTAAGAACGTCATTAACAGAGAACATATTGTCAATCAGTTGTTGTCTGGTTCTGAAGACATTAACGAAGTAGATACAACCATTGAAGAAGAAGAGCGCAAAACATTAGGTGGGTTTAAGTCGCCTAAGATAACCGCTCCTCCTAAGTCTTCTAAATCTCCAAATGTTAGGTTTCCTACTAAAATCTTCCATGAGATGAACGCCGCTTTACAACACATTGACAAAACCACAGATAACGTTTTTAAACGGATGTGTGTCTGTAAAGAGGATACAGTATCAGATATACCTTCAAGTGACTCATCAGAACGTTTAAGTATATTAGCTTCTTTCAAAGAAGAGACAGGTAAACATCTATTTGAAATTCTAGAACAATTGAAAATCAATGGTGCTATCACTATATCCTTAAACTCTGGAGAGAATCCAGATTCAATGTTTAGTAAAATCAAACGTGGCGGTAAGAAAGGATTTGATCTTACCAAAGGTTATCTGAAAGGCGTTGGTGCAATGTACGGCGGTATGTTTACAATGGGACTGGCTAGCGCATCTGCTATCGGTAATGTTGTTAAAGATAGTGCTGTTAATAGCTTCAAGAAATATACCAATCGTGCAGACATTTATGTTCGAGGAGAAAGAACACCAAGGCTGTATGCTCAACTAATGGAACAAGGGTTGTATCATGATGCATTGACATTAGAACCAATCATGTCTATAGATGATATCAAAGGTCCTGTGTTAGACGACGAAGGTAATTACATCCTTACCCAAGAAGACATAGATAGAGGTTTACACACTTCTCTAGGAACCTCTGTGTTAGGAGGAATAGGGTCAGGTGCATTAAAATTAGCTAAAGGCTATTTAAACTTATCTCTGTTACCGTACAAGTTGGTTATTGAAGGAGCAACTAAAGCTTTCAATTGGACCAAAGATAAAATAAAAGAAATAAATGATGTTTATATCCGAGGCGAGAAATCACCTAGGCTATTAGCTCGTTTATTAGAACAAGGCGACCATTACTACGATACAGTACTTAAACGTTACATCACTGACCCTAGAGAGATCAAGGGAGACATTACAGATGCTTACGGAAACATAGTGCTTAAGTTCGAAGAGATTCAGCGTAATGGTGGTTTGTTTAAGCGTAACGGAGAAAGTATCTTTGAGGGGGCAACCTCTTTTGCCAAAGGTTTATTCGACAAAGCTAAAGTTCCTGTAATGGCTTACGTTAATGCTGTTAAAGGTGCTTACAAGTTTGCTAAAGAATTAACATTCTCAGCTGGTCGTTGGGCATTAGGTAAACTACCATTCGGTAAAGTATCACTAACTGGCAACTTTGAATCTGATCTTGTTAAAATTGGACATAGTCAACTTTCTGTACAAGAAAGAATACTACAAGTTCTAATTGAGATGAGAGGAGATCAAGTTAAGGATATGCATGATCGATCTGGAGACGGTTTCAGAGATGGTTCATGGCAGGAACAAAGATACGGAGATAATCCAGATAACCCAAGTGAAGAAGCAGCTGGAGAAGGCGGTGGTAAATATCGCAACGGAGCTACATGGGGTGGAGTAGCAGCTGGAGCTAAAGGTGCTTACGACAGATTCCAGAAGAAACGTTCTGATAAGAAAGCCGAAGCCGATAAAAAGAAAGCTGAAGAAGCTGGTGAAGGAGGACTTACCACAGGTAATGGTGTTGCCGATGCTGCTATTGGTACAGGTACTGCCGCTGCTGTTTGGCAGAGTGTTAAGACAGGTGGTGGTAGAGCTCTAGGGTTCGTAAAGAAACATAGCAAAAAGTTAGTGAAGGAAGTTGGTAAAGCGGCCGTTAAGAATCCAAGAGTAGCGATTGCCGTAACTGTTGGTGGTGGTGCTCTATATCTGATGAGTGGCGATAAGAAAGTTCCTAACTATTTAGCTGAGCTTAGATTTATTCAATATGGGGCAGATCTTGGCGAAGAAGATCAAGTTAACTTAGTTGCCAGTATTGAAAAGCTTCTATTGCCAGCGGTTGTTGTTTCTGGCGATTCTGCTCATGTCGATGGTAGTAAAGTTGACATGAATGTTCTTTTCAATATAGTTGGGATAAAAGCTTCCGGAGTTGAAGCTATGGATGCACTTAACGTCAAGCAACTGCTGAAATATCTCACTAAAAGATTCCAGCCGACGTTACTGAAACATTACATGGCTTGGAAACAGTTTGTTGGTACAGGTTCTTTCCAAGAGATCGATAAAAACATACCTTATTCAAAAGGACTTGAGTTTTTAGATTATGTTGGATCGAATACAAGTGTCGTAACCAACGTCTCAGAATTTGCAGAAGAAATACTACCTGCAAAAATTCTGATGAGTGGATTCTCAGAAAAATATCATTTCACCAAAGTAACGTTAATCCCTAGTGCGATGGATGAAATGAAAGCTATCGCTAATGCTAAGGATTACTTTAAAGATAAAATAAAAGAGTTCAAAGACAATTCCGAAGTAACTGGAAGAGTGTCTGAGAACATTTACAAAATCGATAAAGCTAGGCGCGATAAAGAAACAGCTTATAATGAAAGTAGGATGAAAGCTGAAAATCTTAAGCGTAATGCATTTACTGGAGGTAAGAGACAAGTACTTGATACCAAAACAGGTAAGATGGTTGATGTTGCACCGGCCACCACAGTTGCAACTGGTGCGTTAGTTGATAACAAAGTTACAATGACAGACAGTGATGGTAAAGTAACCATAACCACCGAGAAAGCTCTAGCCAAAATGGAAAGAGACATTAGAAACGAAAGATTCAGTGCTGTACGTTCTACTCGGTACTACACCTATGGTTTAACTGCTCCAGATATAGCGAAGTATGAAAGTTTGTATAAGCTAGAAGAATTGGTACACAAAGAATTAACATATTCTGGAAGACCGGTTTATTCAGGAGACATCAATCAACTAACTAAAGATGCATCTGCGTTCTTTGACATCGCATCAATGTCTGCAAAGGAATTGTCAGACTGGACTACTTGGTTAACTAAACGTTTCATCCCTACGTTTATTGAGTTTGCTTATAACGTTCGTAAAGTAGCTCCGTATAGCGTACTAATGGCAGATAAGTTCTTAAGTGTACAACATGCATTACAAGTAGCACGTGGTACTACATCTGCTAGATATAAGAACGATGGGACATTCGTATCTGTTTGGACCATTAAAGAATCACCTTGGAAAGGAGAAACTTCAAACCAAGATAGAACATCGGTTAGTGAGTTCCTAGAATCTTTACAAGCGGCTGTAGTTAACGATCTAAAGAAAGCAAACAGTTCAATTGTAATTCACAAGAAAACTATACCGGTGCCAGATACGTTTGTTCGTAAAGATACAAATGAAAAGATTGTACAGTCAGGTACAAATATTCCAGTTCCGCAAAATACACTACCTGGTAAAAGTAACATTAGTTACAACATAGCCAATTCTGGAGTGGATAATAAGTCTACTCTGTCTTACGGTAGAGGTGGTAGTACGTTTGGTACTAACAATGCACCAACGTTCTCCTCTAGTGGGAATTCAGTACCAACTGTACATGGTGGTCGTGAAGGAGACTTTACTGCCGTACCAATGGCTACAGGTAATGGATGGGATAATGTCAAGAACACTATTGTTGGAGCTTCTAACGTAGTTGGATTTGACCCTGGTACTGCTGCTACGATGGCTGGAGTAGAGTCATCAATGCGTCCTGATGTTGTAAATGGAATTGGCGCTGCTGGTTTATTCCAGATTGTACCTAGTACGTGGAAAGAGTTAATGGATAAACATGGTGATGAATACGGTATCCCAAAAGGTACTCCGTCTACAGACCACCGTGCTAATGCTATCTTAGGTATCCGCTATCTGAGGGATAATCATAAAACGTTAACTAAGACGCAAGACAACGTTACCGATGTTGATTTATACTTAACCCACTTCTTAGGTCCAACAGGAGCAGGCAGATTTGCTAAAGGACTGAACCACGAACCATCTAACTTATACGCTAGCTCTGCAGCTGTAAGGAACAATCCAGATATCTTCACTGAAGGTGGACATATTCGGACGGTTGGTGAAGTTAAACGCAATCTTGACATGAAGCTAGATCGTTGGAGAAACGTACATGGGTTAGCTACATTAGGTCCTGGGGTCACTATGACTCAAGACGAAAACCCACAACCAGTATCTTACGATAATGATGTACTAGCTGGGATGCAACAACGTCCTACAGGCGCGATACCACAGCCGCATGAAGAGATTGAATATACAGGTCCACAAACATCTCCTAAAGAAGCTGAGCAAGCGTTGTTGTCCGAACAAAGCGAGTTTGCACCACCTGCTAAAGGAGAGGTGCTAGATGGTTCTGGCGCTTCTAACTACCTCATTGCAAATGGAAACAACTTAGACGGCTTGAATCCAGAGTTTAAGAAAAACCTATTTGGGATGGTGGAAGAATACGGAGCAACAACAGGTAAGAAAGTTCCAATCAACGCAGCCTTCAGAAGTTATCAAGAACAAGCTGCAATGAAAGCTAAGTACGGTGTACGTGCTGCTTCCCCTGGTAGATCACTCCATGAGTTTGGTCTAGCTGCGGATTTAAACACAGTAACTCTAAATGAAATGGAGAAGCTGGGGCTAATGAAGAAATACGGGTTCACAAGACCTGTAGGAGGCGAGACATGGCACATTGAACCAGCTGGGATACAAGGAGACATTGAAGGATTCAAACGCAACCCACAAGCCGCAGCGATGGCTACAGCAGCATCGTTAGGTAAAGGGGGTGGTGGACAAGGACTTAATCCTAATGCTAGGAAATATAGTAGAGACACAGCCGGTGCTACAGCTGCATTTAATGCAGGTCCAAGTGTGAGCGGTGCTTCTAGTCCATCGATGGGTACATTTGCTCCTAGAGAAGAGGTGCCTACACCTGCAATGGATCCAAGTGGTGCTCGTATAGCTGCACCTACAGCCGCGCCAGCTGCAGAGAAATCGGATAATAGTTCTTTAGTAATCTTAGAGAAACAATTATCCATCCAGACATCTAGCCATGCTCTATTCGAAACAATGGTTAGTTTACTTACCGATATTGGTAATCAACCTCAGATGCAGACAATGCCCAATGTGCAAGATGGTAGAGATCAGGTAAAAGAGTTACATGTAAACAGATCTGTACCAATGGATACAATGCCTGTATCGAACGTACGAAGAAGAGCTGTATAAACAAAGGGGGTGTAAAAGCCCCCTTACTTATTCGAGGTTAATAATGGAAAGTGATAAATATTGGATCAAGCAGTCATTTCTATTGCCTGCCCATGCCATTGATTCGGATTACGATTCTATCTATCGTGTCTACAGTACATCGAGAGCTAAGTATACAGATACATCGTTTGGCGGTAGTTGGGAAATTAACCCATTACCAGGATTTACAGAAAATGCGGACTTAGTAACAAAAGGTAGTTATGATGAAGGTTTCGGTATAGGTCGTGGTTATTCAGAATTGTTCGATGATAATAAAGTCTTAGCACATTTCCAAGTTGGAGTACCAAGATTCAACTCACTAACTCGTTACTTCGGAGATTTCTATTCAGTTGAAGCTGCTTCCTTAGCACGTACTGGTAGAGCACGTTCCGGATTCATGTATGCTGCCGGTTCGGCTGCAGGCACCTTACTAACGATTCCACTTATGCCAGTATTGTTTATTGCTAAAGTCGGACGTTTTATATTAGGTAGACCAAGTAGTAAGTTCTATACACTAAAACCAACCATGCATGCTTATTGGTCATCCTACTCTACCATGGTAAATGGTATCTGGGCGGGTATGGGTGTTCACGAAATGTGGAAAGTCGAACAACGCCAACCTTTGATAGATCCGGGTGAAGCAAACTTCGATGAAGATTGGACAGCATTTCACAAAATCTTACCAGATGTCTTTGGTAAAGGTGGTTACATTGACATGATGGCTGTGTCAACCAAAGCTGAAAGATTAGCAATCAAGTATAAAGAATCTTTAGAAGCTAAGTTAACGGAAGGAATGTCGAGTAAAGAAATGATGCGCACTATCCACGATTTAGCATCAGATCAGAAAGAACGTCGTATACAACTTAATTCTACGAGAGACTTAGATTCAACACACACTCTTGAAAACTATCTTAAGTTTTACTTTGCTGGTGTAGAAGGTGAGTACGCTGATGGTAACGCTGCAGTGGACGATGCAACAGCAGCTGGACTTGCTCAAGTGGCAGATAGATTACCAGACGAAGAACAACGTGATGGTTGGTTTACACGTTTTGCTGAAGCTGGAGAGGCAACTGCTGCAATGGGAGCAGATTTCATTAGTTTCAGAATTAATAATCCTGGAACACAATCTGAATCTTTCTCTAACCAAACTAAAGAGTCTGGTATTGCATCGACCATTAACAGCATGTCTGCATCTGCACGTGATACGAGATTTAACATTGCAGATGGTAACTTAGACTCTGCTGGTATTGCGTCTACCATTGTTAACGGTGTAAGAGACTTTGCAATGGGAGCAGCTAAGACATTCTCAGTTGAAGGTATTGCTGCTTTAGCTGGTTCTGCATTTGCCGATATTCCAGAACAGTGGGATTCATCTTCATCTGACATGAACAAAGTATCGTTTACGATTCCTTTACGAAGTCCTAGTGCTCATCCAGTTGCAAGATTACAAAATATAATATCTCCAATATGTGCAATGGTATCGATGACAGCTGCTTTGTCAACTGGTCCACAATCATACACTTCACCATTCTTAGTATCTTGTTTCATTAGAGGACGTGCATTTATACGTCTTGGTATTATTGATTCGATATCTATTGAACGTGGTGATGGAGATGTAGGCTGGACAAACAAAGGTGAGTTCTTATCTGCGACTATGACAGTTACAGTTAAAGATCTATCCACAGTTTGTCATATGCCTATTTTAACAAAGTCAGATATGTCCGGTGTTGGATTCTTAGGAAAAGATGCTGCTGATGTGCTGGCCGCTTTATCATCAAATACATATTCTGAAGATTCCATGTATTCAGACTACATCAATACACTGGCTGCAGTGCCGCTAGAAGACGTTATAAATAAAACCTCAGCATGGTCCCTACGTAGACGTAGAAGAGCACTAGCGTCATTACAGTGGTCCTCACCGTCATATTTAGCTTCGGCTTCCATGAACGGTATGTTCGGAGATTTGTTTAAATCTATATCGATTAGAACACAAAGACAATAACGGCATAAAGGAGGGCTAAATGCCCTCCAATATGTTTGTTACATTAATCGTCCATTTCAGGTACTTCAATCCATGAAGGCAACTTGCCGTAACACACTTGCGAATCCATGCTCGTATACAAGAAATAACCAGCAGTGTTACCGTTAATGATTTCTTGTACGAACCCATCAACTTCTACGTTATTTCCAGTAGCAGAAGCTACAGTTTCAAACTTAGGATGTTGTAACACTTCGATGGTTAGCCCTTTAGGACCAGCACGTCGAATGAAAGGAATGCTGTCATGTAGATGTCCTACACCGTAAGCTTTGACCCAAGGGTTGTAAGATTTGGTAGAACCGAAGTATAAACCAGTTTGACCGTAAGAGTGTATAGAGATCTTATTACGAGTAACCGCAACCGCAGTCATGTAATCTCCACCAGCAGGTAAACCCTCTGTTTGTTTCTCAAATAAGAACAGACCTTTAGAAGTTTGTTTAATAAGATGAATGTTAGGTAAAGTTAAACCTTCCTTAACACCAGTCTCTTCATCGTTCAAAGGCCAGATTTGTACAGCAGTGCCAACGCGAGATGCGAACATAGGAATGTCCTCAGCCCAATACAAACCAGAAGCCCCAGGAACTCTCACAAGCTCACCACTACGTAAACGTAATGTCCAGCCACCAGCAACATCTTTAAAACCATAGATGCCTTTATAGAAGCGACAGATAGCTTCAGGATCGGATGCAGCGGATAACAGAACACCAACCCGCTGAGATACGATTTCTAAGTATTCCAGTGGTTCAACCGGTTCTTCGCCTTCAACTGGCTCTTGTACTTCTTCTGTAACATATTTGTAGAAACCTGGACTTAGTTTTAGTTGACTGTCAATAACTTTCAACTCGTCTGTATCGATAACGTAGATTTCACCGTTAGGCCATTTAACAGTTAAGATACCACGTAAAATATAGAACGTAGGTTCTGGTTCTGTTGACTCGGCAATCGATACAGTATAACGGGTGCCATAAACACCACGTGTAGGATTTATCATTTCATAAACAGTATACTCAACAGAAGAATTTCCAGCACCGACAGTGAAATTTGTCGTATATTTGTAAACGAACCAACTAGCTCTGTTTGTCACCGCCGGATTAAATACATTACCTACATATGCTGGTGTACTAGCATGTAGCTCTACCGGTTTCTTAGCAGGATATTCACGTATCTCCATTACTTCAGCCCAAGGGTTATAGGAATCGTCTAAATCGATATCAAAGATACGATGTTTACCAACCGACTGTATTCCAGCTGACTGTATAGCTATACCTTGCTCATTAATATCATTCGCGATAAAAAACCCTTCAGCAGAGTTGTATCTGGCATTCCTGAAGCTGGTGCTAGTAGGATAACTTAAAAGGGCTGAGTGTTTTCCCATACCCACTAAAATATCCTGTTTTGGAGATTGTCTATGCGCAGCATCTTGTCGATACATGGATGATAACTGCCAGTCGCCAGCCATACGACTTTCAGGTCTAGTTAGTTTAGCCTTAGATCTGAAGTATACGTCATTAGGCCCTAACTCACGGCCAGGATCTTCGTTCTCGCCAATTTCCATATTTGCATAAGCACAGCTACCAGGTTTGATGCCACTACTTGACACTTCATCATTTTGCCAGATGGCTAATGTCTCAGGTTCCCCTTTGACCGCATCTACTTTGTCGTCGATGAGTAAATCTACTGTACGAGCTAACTCGTAAAAAGCTTCATCGTGTTCTCTATAGGACATATGTCCTCCTCGCAGTTAAGTTAAAACAGCATTGGGATAAGTTGTTGCCAATAAATCTGTTGTACTATAAATAGGATATTGATCCCTAAGTCCTACAGGTGTAGCAAATTCAGGATTGTCTTTTAATAAAGCGAAACTATCATCAGACATATCTCTAAACACACCAAGATCTTGAACTCGTTTATCTCCCACTACAGAACTATCCCACCCATCTTTCACATCATCAAGCAACGCATTTAAACGTGTAGTCTCATATTGAGAGTGACTCGGGACATAAAGACTAGGTAAACGATAACCTGATATTACATCACTACCAACGTTTCTAAGTTGACCTCTTACTCTCTCTGGTCCTAGTTCTTCAACCATAAGTTCAAGACTATAGATGTCTCCAGCTAAAGCAGAATTGCGTACGTTGTCTTCTAGAACACCTTTAAACACTTCATCAACAGTAACTTTATCACGCATGGTTTTAATAACACATGCACCGATACCCATTAAAATAGAATTGTTTAATAATTCCCCTAGAGCTGAACGTGTACCATCTATACTGGACGTTAAGAAAGCAGTAGTGTCACCAACCAGTTCTCCTAAGGCACCAAACACTCCACGTATTAAAGCATGGTTACCGATCAGGCTTTGTATACAGTTAGGATCGTTACCTATATTAACAAAATTTAAGCTATCTTCCCCAAGTCCCATACGATCAACAATGTTGGATTGGATACTTTCGTCTAACCTGCCTACAAATCTACCACCTTCGCCTATGACATCCTTAACCGAAGTAGAAACTTTCTTCTTAGTGTCTTTAGCAAATGTAATAACTTCGTCACCGGTTGTACGTAACTTAGTTGCAGCTTTAGCAGCTGTGTCAGATAGAGCGTTTACCGTTTCATTAATGGCTTTAGTTTCCTTGATGCCATAGATGTCAGGTGCTTCTAAAGAGTCGATTGCCTTACCAGCAAATGAAGTCTTAGCTAAACTCATTTAACTCTCCAAAAAAAATAAGATATAGTTAATGAGACTAGGGATGTTCGTAAGAACACCCCTAGCTCTACACATGATTTATTGCGTTTTGTTAGCTTCTACAATTATTTCATTTAACATGTCAACTTTCCAAGCATCTGCAGTATCGTGAGACAACATTATACTGCCGTCGATGTGACGCAGAGCATACGACTTAAATAGCAAAGGTTCTTTACCAAGTAATTCTTCTTTAAGGAAGTCACTAGCTAAGATTTTACTAATCATTGCCGTAGTTAAAACATCGGATGTGAATGCTTCGATTGATTTAGTGGAAAGTGTTTTAGATCTGTGCTTTACCACAGAACCTTTCATGGTACGTAACATGTTCCATTTGTCATTACAACTTTTTACGGTTTCATGATTTTCCGTGATGAAGTTGTACATCCAAGCTTTAAAACCAGCTTCTGTATCGAACCGTCCAAATGGAGGTACTGTAACTGGAACTCTACTTTCATCCGACAACAAACGACCCAAACGTGTATTACCGCGTGGATGGATGTTAATGTGGCTTTTGCCGTCCTCGTGGGAGATTGTATCTAACGTAAACTTAGTCATCGGTTTCCTCGTGATCTGCAATATCTTCAGGAGTAAATTCAAGAGTATGGATCGTTGTAATGTCTCGTTTAATCCAACGCAATTTAACTGTAAATTCTATTTCATCTGGACGTAAGATACGCAAGGCTGTAATGAAGTTACTCCATTGGATCTTTGGTTTAGCTAACGCACGATTAAGATTGTTACGATCTTGGTTGATCTGTCTCGTCGTTTTATTACGATTGGTACTAACTCCTCTAAAGTAACGAGTACTCAGATTGTACCATTGTTGGTTACCGATACCATGGTCGAACAATATCTTTCTGAACAGTTGCGTCAAAGAACTTTTACTGGTGCCTATGTTCTTATCTTTACTGTCAAGTACCCTTTTTAGATCTTTACTCATGTCGCTATCCTCATGGGGATGTTACAATTTTTGCACAGCTATGTTGAATGCAATTAAATCATTAAAGATACTGAAGTAAGCCCTTCTGTAAAAATCATGTAAATTTGCATAGGTTGGATTCATTAAGTGTTCTTTAATCTCTTTGGTTAGAAGATTAAGTATTTCTAAATTATCATGGGTAAGTTCATACCTACCATCTAATAGAAAACTATCTAATGTCTTAGTAGTAAGTGTTCTATCCATGTTAATCCATATATTGTCAACCAAAGCGTCCTTATCAAAAGATTGATGTAACATAGTACACCATTCTATCAGCACTTTTAAGTTATCTGAATAACTGTCTATTTTGATAGATCGCTTTTTAGATAGACTATTCCATCGTATGACCTCCACATTTATGTTATCTAACATTTTAAATTCATCGTCTTCTATAGACAATTGAATTCTCTTTCTGAATAAGTTCTTAATAAAGGAAAACATTATGAGCATTTCACCTACAGACCCAGACTACATTTTACAGTTTACCCAAGAACAACGTTTACGGATGATACATGATATCGATGAACGTGTATCTGCTTCGGATGGTAAGTTCTCCGATAAAGACGACGTCTTATTGTACAACACTATTTTGAATAGCTTAAGCAATACAGCAGTCGGTCAGAAGAAAGCAGCCACAGAAGAACGTAAGATAGATGTAGCTCTACAAACATCTGCTAACGTAGCTAAGCTAATGGAAGACTTAGCCAATGGTAGTGGTGTATTGGCTTCCATCTACAAACCCGTCGAAGGAGGAGCAACCTCTTCAGATACTCCATCTGTTGATTTACCAAGCAGAGACCCCGTCCCGGGTCAAATGGACACTGTAGTACCAGAACTTGATATCAATGACTTTGTTCCGACGACATCGTAATAGCGTCTAGTAACTTATTATATCCAAGTGGGTGTCTGAGGGAATAGACTCCTACTGGAATAAGATCCAATTCAAACGTAGCGAGGAACATCGTAATCAAAGCTTTAAACGGATCGGTTGTTTCTTCCAAGTAGTTTGTTAAATCTTCAACGGTGGGCATTGGTCTATTAAACCATATCGCTGGAGATACAACAGTAATGGGAATTTTAGATTCGTTATGCAATGTCTTAGCAAATGGTTCTAACCATTGTTCAAAGTTATAAACCATATATGTTTCATACGTTTCAGCCAATATACGAGGATGTGCCTTCTCTGGTGGAATAGAAACCATTCTAACAATAGTGTCTAAAGAAACAGTGTGTTTAATAGCTTCTATATATCCCTGTATCATTTCCTCTGTCAGCTGGTAAGGATAATAATTGATAGTTACAATAACCTCTTCAATCTCCCTTCCTCTAAACTCCTCTTTACGCATGGTCTGACTTACACGCATTAGATGATCAGTAACGTTTGTCACAAAGCTATGTTTAAGTGTATCAATGTCACGCTTAGCATAAGCCTCTTTGTATTCGTCTAGTGTCACACGACCATCAGTGAAACGCTCAGGCTCTTCACTCATGCGCTGCCACCACAACAAACCCTTGCTTAAAACTTCGTTAATATCGATTCCAAGCTTACTTACATACGTTCCAATCCGTGTATCTAGTAAACAATCCAGCTCAATAAGAACATTAGATTTCATCTCAGATATTCCAATAAAGTTATAAATAGAGAGGGAGTTATCCTCCCTCTCGTCTATGATGTATGTTCAGTTTTCGGTGCGATCGGATTGACCACGATACCAGTCAGCCTTTCAAGTGGAATTGTCTTTAAAATTAAAATTAACAATGTCCATGTAGAATTTGTAAATAACTTTTCCAAGTAATTGAAGGATGGACAATACTCACCGCTCATCTCTTCTGGAACGTTTGCATCATTATGGAAAGTCGAATATGTTTCAGCCATCGGTACAACAAGTGACTGGTTTAACATTCTTAATGATACACCTTCTCGTGTAAAACAATAATGAGTAAGGTCCATGATAAAGAATAATACTTCAGTATCGTAGTCACTAACCCACAGTGCTAAATTTTCTTTAGGATTTAACAAGAAGTCGTGTGTTGATACTAATCTAACCGTAGTAATGAAATCTACCATAATCAATTCAGTACAACGTTCTTTACAAAAATCTACAGCATGGTTACGCATGTTATCTAGAACAGACATACATCATTTCCTTTATAGGTTGTGTCTAAGGTGCATTGCTTCTAAATACGCACCCATCACATCAATTATTTTAGCTCTACTACCTAACTGCATTAATGAATCATAATCTGCAGTACCTGTTTGCATTATCTGTAATTCCATTTCACGTAATGCTTCTAAATCACCACCTCGAAACTTAATCATTTCAACGATAGCACATTCTAATTCCTGTACCAGTAGCGTCTGTACTTCAGGATAGGAAATCTTACTTCCCTTACTGTCACTTGTTACCTGTCCTGAAATATCATCTCTTGCTTTGTTATCTAAAGGAATAGATTCTTTAGAAGACTGCAATTGACTTTGACGTCTTACGATAATATCTACAATAAACGATTCATGAATTGATAGAGTACGTCTACCAGTAACAGGATCAACCCACCACAAACGATCAAAGAAATTATGACCTAACATTTTACCAACACGAATGTTGTTATCGATGTCCACTTTAAGATCATCTAAGTTAGGTGCGTAGAATGTGATCCATTCTTTACCATCTCTTACATCTTCCATAAACTTTTTAAATTCTTCATCTGAAAGCGCATTCAGTTGCTTCTTTTTCAAGTCACTGTTAAATGTATCTCCCGGTATTATCTCTTTCATCATTTTTACAATGAAATCGGTAGCCTTTTTTCTGTTACTCATAGATGCCTCTATCTTGGTAGTTTAAACCGTACTACAGTCGGCAAAACAATTGATTTAAAATAACTCAACCATTCTGATTCAGTAAAACTATCATCCAGCGCAGCAGCTTCAGTAACCATTGACTTACGCGTCGATTTAAGTTCATTGCGCCAGAATTTGTTTAGATTTTCTACAGGCGTGAGGTTCTTCTCGTCGAAAAAGTTATCTTGGAACCGACGTCCGGCATCGGTCCCCAATACAGATTCAACCTCCTCGTATAAATTACACGACATTAATTTTCCTTAACTATTTTCGAATCCGAAATTGCTATCCTCAATGGTAAGCTTCATTTCTTCAGCTGTCTTAGGATACCAATACGGATGGTAATAACCATGATACATTCTCAATATATCGATTGTGGACAAATAAGGTTTATCGTCTGGATGTTCTTTTCCAAAAATGTGATATTCCCTTGTGTTCAATAAGATAGACCAATCATAACCAAGATCAATTAATTTCTGACGAATCTTAGCAGGAGATGCTAACATTGTTTTATCAATTTTACCAGGTTCATATTTAAGTTGGCATAACCAGCGATTGATCTCTAGAGCACGTTCTAAGGTCTCATTTTCATCAATGGTGTCACGTATAGTTTTACGGGTCAATTCCACTTCAGGTAACAAGTCCATAAAGTAGTTGATATTATTACCACCAATACCAAAACGCTTATTACGCTTAGCATAATGGAAATCGGTTAAACCATTCAACAAACCATCTTGTTGACTAATAATGAAACGTTGAGTCAATCCAGATGGACCATATTTATTACGTAAGTTGGTGACCATCAGTTCGATTAGATCGGTATCTCCTTTAACTTGAGCATCGCCTGCTTTGGGATACTCGGCAAACCGCTCACCGTCTAACACACTGGTGAAACCTACACAATGCCAACATCCTGATGTTAAGAACATAAACTGCTCAGGTACTCGCTTCAGAGCCAAGTTACCTTTAAGGTGTTGCATCTTACGTACGTTAGGGGCATAAGGATCTAACTGATACTTTTCACCAATGTGTGCTGTTTGGATAGAGAAGATATTACCTGACAGTGCGATGTCTGTCATCTGCTCAACAATCTGATTCTTAATACGGTTTGTATTTAGAGCCATTGTGTTTAGTTTCTTATCACCGATAGAAAACTTGTCATATGTTTCTTCAGCTTCGTCTGTAGATAAACCAGAGAAACTATCAAGGAAGTTAATCTCTGGAGAAATAACTTGGATTACTTTACCGGATTTGAAATCAACGAATTGTGTATCGACCAATAAAGACTTATCTTTAGATCTTCCAACCTTCATTTCTTTTAATGAATTGATCCATTCGTTACCAGTGTAGTTACTACTATCGGATAAAGAAGTTCTATTACGAACATCCTCTATTGTGAGCGTGCGAGAACGCGTCCAGCGGCTTTCTATGCGGGCAGCTTGTAAGGTAGCTTCTGTGTCATGTGTGTGGCACCCTGAGTCTCTAGAGCGCTCTAAGGCATGCTTGATCAATGCTAGTGCAAGCTCTGTCTTAAACATGTTAGGTAAACCAACAACGCCCGTATAATGGGACAATCCACCATTCCATACTGCTTCATTATTTGGTCCTCTGTAGCAACTACCGGTGATGTAGTCTATCTGAGTACCAGTAGGCATTAGTGGTCTAACTGTTGCAGATTCTTTAAAATAACGTTGGCGCATATCCCGATCCTATAGTTGAATTCATAACACAGCAACTTGGCTAAATACTGAAATCTTTAAGTAGAGGTACTACAATGAAACCCGCAATCGAATCCATTTTACCTTACACAAGTCGTATAGTAACAGACTGTGTTAGTGCTGACAAACAAGCTATAAATATTGCAACAGAATCGATCACTCGTAATTTTGCATTATTACTGACAGATATCACTAACAGTTTCAATACAACTGTAACTGGTGGTGCTGCAGTACCAGTAGTACCATCATTGGACAAGTCTTTTGATTACATTGATAATCGCAACATGCAGCTTCCATGTCCGTCGACTATGACAGGAACGTATTTAGAAGTATGTACCGAACTTAATACAGCTGCTACCAAATTATCTAATCTACAAACAGAAGTGCAAACTATGCACACGTTCTTAGCTGGACTGGTATCTAAGCCAGAACGTTATAAGTCCTCTATCCCTAAGTTTAACAAGACTACAGATATCAATATAGACGGTCTTACAGCTATGTTTGAAGGTAAGTCACGAGCTACAGATAAGATTTCAACTCTGTTCCGTACAGAAGGTGAAATTACTCAAGCTATTGACACATTCAACAATGCTGCTTCTGTCATTACAAAGTCTGGCATTAACACCATTATGTCAACTGTTGCTAAGATAGCAGAAATCACAAAGGTAATTAGTTTAGATACAGAGAAGTATGATTTTTCTAATGCTTCTGTTACAGTTATCTCAGCTGAGCTTTACGCTTTGGGTTATAAGGTACAGCAATTAGGTATCGTTAAATCATTAGCTGAAGACATCCAGACACATCTTTACAAATGTGTTAAAGTCATGAAAAAATAAAAGACGTCATAAAGGGAGGGCAAAATGCCCTCCCAGTATGTCATTTCTGTAATTTTACACGCAATACGTGTCTGAGTACTTCTTCCGTATCTTTCTTTAGTCCTGTGTAGCGTAGCCACTTAGGAACCACAGAAGATAACATGTCGACAGCTTTATCGATACGTCCAATAGACATTGCTTCTTCTGCTTTATTTAAAGTGTCTTTATCTTTCCAAACAAAGCCACTTACAGCATCAGGCAAAGCTAACGCTCCTATATCGTTAACTAGATGTAATTCATCATTGCATCTTTGATAGTCTTTGATGCAGCGTTTAGTATTGCACGATAACGATAAAAACAATGAAGCCATAAAAATGCTACGCTTCATACGTTTCCATCTTCCGTGACTAGATCGTACGTCAACCATTGTGAGTACCTTATACAAGTAAGAAGTTAGAATAAACACCTGCCCAAATACCTATCCCAAGATCAGTGGTCAATACAGTGGCGTATCTGATAGCTTTATCTGATTCTCTCCACGTAATAACTTCAATCTTAGGATTAACGTCAACCAGATGATTGAGTGTATTTCTAAGAGGCAGGTCACGACCCAATATCATTTTAATATCTTTAGACTTATCTGCAGTCTTAACGATTTCACCTCTTTTGTCAGTGTTGTACTTCGATTTCAAAGAGATGGTTTTCATAGTCAGTGATACTGATTTCTTTAACACATTTTTCTTTTTATCATTCAGCTCGTAGAACTGATCCGTAACATCATTAACAATAATGAAACCATCTTCGTTAGACAAATAATCATTAAGGCGCTTCTCCAAGGCCTTAATTGTTTCTACAGCTTGGTAAGCTAACTTTGGGGGATTTTGTTCAAGCACCAACATCTTCTTTTTATGACATCCAGTAGTGATGTCGCGACGCTTGGTATTGTAATCAAGTAAAGCAGATCCATGTTCTTGCACTTCTGCATATTGAAACTTATTGAGTATGTTACTCATGTATCCAATCATGACACTACCGAAATCTTTATTGTCAAGTTCAATTGACAGATCACGATATGTTTCAAGTACTGGATCAGCTTCATTAAGTAGAAGTACGGTAAGAGATGCACTGGTAATGGGCTTACCGTACATCTCGTCTTCTTTGCCATGATCCCCGATATAATAAATATGCTTACCATCTTCTTTGACATAGTCCCTGTCAATGGTGCTGTAATACCATTTCCCGTTAGACAACATTCGATTATGGGTAACCTTAGGATTCCAATAGCCGACTGATGTCTTAACTGATGTGTACGTATAGCCACTCCCCCTCATACTTAATGAGTTGCCAATTCGGGCATATTGGTCAGTTGTCTCATTGCCAAACTCACCATTATGTCCTTTAACCCAAAGATATTTTACTTCTTTGTTTTGACTTTCTAATAAAGCATGTAGGTCATCTACACGTTGCCAATGTTCTTTAGACTTTACAGCATTACCATCAGATTTCACCCAGTTGTTCTTCTTCCAACCTTTCATCCAACTGGTTGCACCATCTACTACGTTTTTAGAGTCAGAACGAATAGTTACTTTATGTACATCGTTTTCTGTACTCCATTCCAATGCTTTAATGGCAGCTAATAATTCTGCTTCTGTAGAAGACCTAGCTTTAGGAATCGGACCGCAACCATCAACGTAGTTAGTTACGTTTACTAAGTTTTCTTTATCGTCAGAGTAACCTAAAGCTGTTGGCAATGCTTTAGGATTACCAGAACCGCGCTTAGTGTCTGATTCGTTATACGTGTAACCATGTAGTCCCCATCCAGCTGTGGAAGACTTATGCATGTATCCAGCATCTACGTACAGTACAGCGTTATCTTTAGTTTCCATTATTTTAATCCAATTGAGTTTTACTACATCATCATAGATCTAATTTACTTTTGATTTTTGTTTAACATAGCCTCCTTTAGAAAAGCAACTTCTTCGTCAAGTCTTGTCTTGTCTTCGGACAACTGCGATAAGGTAGTTTGTAAAGTACCGTTACGACTATTTACTTCGACTACCTGATTTTCCATTGTTTTAAATTCGAGTAGTATGCTCTTAACCCCTATGTAAGCATTGAATACAAGGGCGACCATTAAAAGGTGCATTAAGAAGAGGGTTAATTCAGATCTTTTGTTTTGGAAGTGCCTTAAAACCTTTTCAGATTCAAAGAAATGTTCTTTAAGAAAAGGCCAGATAGAAAGCAATATCCTAAATATAGCGATTAAATCAAACATTATTGCTATTCACCTAGTTTATTTTATACAAAGCGTATGTACACACCCTAAGGAGACACAGATGTATATTTTAAAAGGATTCAATAGGATCCTACCACTTATTAATAATGCCCCTACGGTTGTTGCTCCACTTGGAGAATTAGGTCCTTTAGGGTTTACATTTGCTAAAGAGAAGACTTATCACTCTCTAGCCGATAAACCCGCTGTAGAACTTATCTCATTTACAAGTACAAGTAACGGTTTAATTACTACCCCATCTGACGACTACGTAAGTACAGTACTTACAATGTTAGATTGGATATATACGACAGCGGTAGCTGGTAATTTTGATTCTGAACAACTTACATTCCAACAACATTTCTTAACAGAGTTTGGTGTAGATATATCTCTGTTAGAAATTGGACGTATGGTAAGCAATACTCGAATCTTCTTACCCGAATATATTCGCATCAAGTTAGAGAACAATATAGTAGGCGATAACGAAGCTACCATTTGGTTCTCAGATGCTGCGTTTCAAAGTCAGTATAATGATTTCGAAGTAGTGTTTGTTAACAACTTTGGACGTTTGGACGATTTCTTCGATTCATATCAAAACGTCAACACCATGGTTAAACAGATAGATCTTACACAAACTTTGCAAGATGCAAAAGAATCCAGTAAGGAATATCCATATACAAACATCCGAGCCGATATGTTTGAATGGGTAGATCCAACTGACAGAAACCGTAAGATCCCAGTTTACTTTGTGTTGTTGATTTACGGTTCAGGTGGGGATAACATTGATGCTGTTAAAGAAGCTATAATTACCTTCTTATTAGCTAACTCAACTAAGACAAGAGAACAGTGGGCAATCATCTTCCCTGATTTGTTTACCAGTACTGAGATGATACTTATCCCATTCTGGAAAAACTATGCAATCCCTAACTTAACTCCTACGTCTGGTTTATATTCTTCCAATACACATTTAGATGCTGCGCCAGCTATGGCACTTAGAGCTACCCGTGGAAAAGGCTATACAGATGAACACATCTTAGCTGTGGGTAATCTTATATCTACAATGTATAAAGGTATTCACTTAGTTGCAGTTGGTGGTCCAGATAACAGAGATGGTCTCAATATGTTCTCTAAGTTGTTTCCAGACTACATGAACGTAGATACTAAATCTCCAGACTTCTCTCGTATGTCCCCATTTACCAGAGACTTCATTTTAACTATGGTTGATTTGTTGAAGCAATCTGAAGTAATGGAAAACAATACACCAACAGGTTACACACGTGTAGTGCGTGATGGTATTATTTATCTGGCTAGATCTTACGCCCGTATTCAATTCCTGATGCCTATTAAATCCAATAACTTATAAGAGTATTTAAGGTAATGTCCATTAAGAAAAACATTACGATGAACATGACCGGTATTTTTATTCTTAAAGAACCGTTCCATGCTGATTCAAATTACGAATATAAAGTAGAAGCGATTCGAACATTCGATGAAATACGTGGATTAGGTAAAGATCCATTCTTCGAATATTATAGTAAACTTGGTGTGGAACGTTCTGTCTATCAAAAAGACGTAGATAACGATGAAGTCATTATTACATTGTTGTCTGATAAAGCGGATCCTGTTTTCGTACCATCATCTTACGTGGTGTCATTACCTGTAAAAGATTACGTACCTTACTCTCATTTGATTTTGGGTATATCTCTTGGGTTGTTACCAGATACTTACGACACATCTCAAATAGAAGATGTTATTAAGAGTATGGTTACTGAATACACAGGTATAGAGTCAGATGTTAAAGTTGTTAAGAATCCAACTACCGGCATCGTAACACCTGCTCAAGATCAGTTACTTAAAAACGTAAGAGAGGCTGCTATTGTAAATCGCAATACCATTTACAGTAGATGGTTAGCAGCTGTAGAAGAACTGAGATTAGCTAAAGAACAAATAACCGCTTTAGAAACATACCTTATAGAAAATCAATAGCATAAGTGGAGGAGTCCTAGGACTCCTCCTTTATGTCAATAATCTTAAGCCTACCTACTACCCATTTCCGTATGATTGCATTTTTAACTATGAATAAAGATCGTGCTATAACGTATGTTACAAACGCAATCGGTAAAGAACTTCTTAATAAGACAACAGAGACCAGTATAGGAATAATATGTTTTAAAACAATTCTTGGCTTGTTATCGTTGTTATTTAGTTCAGTCAAATATTCTTTCTTATTCTTAAAGTCCCTACATGCACAGTAGATTGTAACAAGCCACAGTACACTAACAACAGCGATAACAATTGACACTTTGCAATCTGTTAGTGCACTGAGACCAAGACATGCGATAATTAGCTCTGTCATTGATCTTCTCTCACAGCTCAAACACGATGTGTGCATAATATTTGGCTAGTAGATTCTGACGTTGTTAGGTATCTCTCCTTCGATGTTCATTCCTTCCCCATCGATTACAATATAATCTTTATTACTAAATCCTTTATAAGTGTGAAAGAAGTGAGATACAATTAGAATCTGACCGAAATCACCTTCGGAAAACAATTGATCTAAAAGGATCAACATGTTAGCTCTGTGTTCTTCGTCAAACCCTTCATCGAACTCGTCCAGTAACAATGGGATACCACTTAAACCAAGTGCGTTGTAAGCAATGATTCTAAAAGCAGTGTTGATAATGTTCTTCTGACTCTTACTTGTTTCCGATACATCACTACGTTCGTTAGTATCAACGTGTAGGTACACAGGGAACTTGTAGTTAAGTTCTCCATTGTCATTTGAACAATCCCTAATCACCATCGGATAAGACCACACACGAGCAATCAGACCGTTTAACATCGATATGATTTTTCTAATGTGTAAATACATCTGATCGGCAATCAAACCATCTTTAGGGTTTAACTCCTTTAAGATCATAGTCAATATTCTTGACTCGTCCGACAACACAGTAGTTTCATTACGAATGTCTTCAATTAAAGATCTGGTAGTTTCCTCACTAAAGATCGCATTGTTAACAGTAGTAATTTCGCGAGTGTGTCCATCAATCAATAATTCAACTTCCTCCTGATGTATAAATTCAATTTCTTTAGAGATACCTTTTAATATCTCTTGTTCTAAACTAACTGCTTGATCGTACATGTCAACTATACGGTCATAGTTTCTTCCATTAGCTTCTACCATAGACAATTCTGTTTGTTTGGTAGATAACTCTGTGTTGACGCTGGTTAAACGATCTGTTGTTGTCTTGAGTAAGTCATGAATAGATCTGTCTTTGTCAACTGAGTTGAGCACACGCTCTTTGGTGGTTATAAGAGGACTTAAGTAATGGGTCAGTCTTTCAACTTCACCTCTATCTTTTAAGTATTCGATAAAATCCCAACAAAGTTCTTTTAAATCTGCCATGAAATCACAGGTGGAAACATCGTCAACAAAAGATTCTTCTACTATCTTTCGAATGTAGTTCCAGATAGGTAAATCACTTACATGTAAAGAAGATCTTAATCTATCGTACTGAGCAATGTAACTTCGTACTGTATCTTTCTCATCACGAATGGATAACAGTTCTTTTTCTATCTGCCGTGTTTTGTTTATCAGTGTTTCTATTGTAACATTAACCGCGTCGATATCAATGTGATCACACAACGGATTAAATACAGTTGTACAACTTGGACATTTAACATTAGTGCTGGATTCGAAGGATTCCTTTTGGTGTTCCAATAGCTGCAGGTTTGATTTATGTTCATTTAACAAATGTACAAGATCGTATTCTCGTGTTTGTAATGGTTCCATTGCTTTATGTCGCATTAACATAGTTGAACTATCTGCAACATTCAGGAATTCATTTATTTCTTTGATTGCACGATTGACATCTATGTCAGATACATTAGTTTTAAACTTAGTATCGACTAACTTATTCAACAACACAGATATTTTATCTTCTACTAAAGATATCTCTCCGAGTAGAGTATCTAAATCAATACCAGCAATCTCTTCTAGCTTACGAAGTTCCTCTTCGTACTCTACAAGTTGTTTACCGACCTCAGATGAGATAGTTCTAAGAGAAGTAATTTGTTCTGACAACACTTGTTTAAATACATTATTACTTTCTGTGTCTATAATCGATTTATCGACACAACGCTGACTTACTGCAAATAAATCTGTAATGTCTTTGTTAAAGAACTCTAAATGTCTCTGTAGACTGCCTAGTGTGTCCTTGGAGACGTTATTGCGACTAAGTCGACTAACCGCCGCAAGTTCCTTACCTAACAGCTCAGAACGATCCTTAAGTCGTTTAAGGTCTTCTTCGTTAATAAGCTTCTCAGACTCTTTAGCTAACCTACTTAACTGATATTGACTATTGGCTTTAGTATCTCTCGCCAACTTACGCATGTTGTTAAATAGCTTAAGACCAAACGTGAAATCCGCCGAAGACATCTTGGCAAACCATTCTCCACGTACGGCTGGAGACATAGCTGTAAATCTATGTTGGTCATTACCAGTTAACAAATTCATTATATCTTTAGTTACGCCAAAATGATCTTTAACCAAGTCAGCTTGTACGCCAGCAGTAAACCCTTTGTTTAAGTTCTCTCCATTAAACCAGAACTCATGAGCAGGGCCAGATTTAAAATCACTTATTAAAATATAATCACCAGCATGATTACTAATCCATTGCTTACGGAAACCACCTTTTCTAAAATCAGATGTATTTGGAGGAACTGGATTAAAACCAACTTCTAATAAAGAAGACTTACCACTACCATTTCTACCTAGAACTAAATTAAGCTTATCTCTAGGAGAAACCTCAATAGTTTCTTTACCTTTAATATAGAACCTATTGCACTTGTGTAATATAATTTTAGTAAATATCATAAAAGATCTCCTGTACCATGTAGTATTGGTCCTAAGATTATCATTGGAACTTATTATGTCTGATAATACAACTTTAAGATTTTGGTCATTTGGTTACGTAGCCGAAAACAAAGAACCTCTGGTACTGGAAATCTCTGCTGTACCAGTAGATCATTTGTCGTTTATTGATGGTGAACTTAAATCCGATACAACTCCATTAACTGTATCTGGCACCGATGCTGACAATCAGTCGTGGGAAGATACCATCGACATGTCAAATGCTGTTACAGCTAAGTGGTTACCTTTAGGTGGCAATAGAATCACACCAGAAGACGTTAGACGTGGTGAGACAGTTATACTTTATAGATACGGTAAGAACGAAGATCTATATTGGACATCAACTGGCTTAACAAACAAACTACGTAAATTAGAAACCGGCATTTACACATGGAGTGCACATCAGAATTTAGATGATCATTCAGTTACACCAGAAAATCATTACTTCTTAGAAATCTCAACCCATTCTAAGATGATTACTCTGTCTACGTCTAAAGCTAACGAGGAACCATTTAAATATGTTTTCCAGTTCAACACAGATGAAGGTAAGGTACATCTTTACGATGACGTGGGTAATGAGTTCTTCTTAGACAGTGAGGAAACCATTATACGGTTACTCAACGAAGATAAAACAAAGATCGAATTGGATAAGAAGTGTATTGACATCTATGCTGAAGAAGACTTAACTGCTAAGATAGATCGCAACATGACTATTAAAGTAGGTAAGAAGATTTTCATTGAGGCAGGTGATGAGATATTTATGAAGGTCGGATCTTCTACGTATCGAATGGTTCCTGAGTTAATAGTAGAGACCACTCCAAGATATCAAGGGGTTAGAGCATAATGGGACATCCTATTTCTTTAGTTGGCGTAAACGCTGCCGGTGGTGTTATAACAGGTGGTGGACAAGACTATCATACTGTACAAGGAAGCCTAACAGCGGTTAAAGGAGACGGTGTATCTAGTCACGGTAAATCTCCTCACAGCAGTCCTGTCATGGCAGAAGGACACAACTGGTACACTATCAATGGTATCCCTGTAGTGTGCGAAGGACACTTAGCAACATGTGGTCACGCAGCAGATGGGCAAGATTGGTACACCATCACAGATTAAAAAATAAAACATAATAGAGGAGTCCCTAGGACTCCTCGTTATGCTGTTTATACGAACATTATATCTTTTAATCGTTTTAACATAATTTCTTTACATAGTTCAAATAGAACATCTCTAAGTGAATCAATGTTAAAATAATCAGGATTTCGCATTGCCATTATACGTAACCCTGTACCATCGATGGTTACCTTACCATCTTCAGAATAAAATGGAGGTTTTAGTGAAATATCTTTTACATTAGATACATACTCAACTTCCACTGCCAGTTCTTCGTTATAGTTTACAATGAAAGTATCTATCATCATAGATGCAATACGGATTTTGTTTGTAATGTCTGCAGAATAATTGGTTACCCTATGTTCATTACACGAAGTCACAACAAACGATAAAGGTATCCATAGTTTATATTCTTCATCATAACCGTAAGCGAAGTCGTTACTATCTTCCTTAACATAAACAATGTTAAACTTTCTATAATTATCAACAATGGGTTTTGTTAAATGAAAGAGTCGACTATTGGCGTTTTCTGAAATTGGAATGGCTTGTAGATTCTGTTTGACATTAACTAACGTATATTCTTCAATGAAATCGTGAGCAGCCATGTCGACTCCAGAGTTTTTCATCGGAGAATCTACCAAACCGAAGTTAGAGTGAATGGTGTAACCTTTCTTCAACCCAATCACTGAATCGTAAGTTGCTTTAATACGTTCGTTAGTTTCTGCGCAGATGTAATAAAGATCGGCATTAAGTTGCCACAGACAGTCCCATAAAGCATCTTCTATATCCGGAGCTAAATGTGGTGCTAGTAACTCATATCCATTTTCTTCGTTTGTCGTACCTACGAAGTAAATACCGTTGCTACAAAACGTCTGTAATTTCTGAGACATAATCTTTTCCTTTAAATTGGTTGGGTTTGTATTTCAACTATTTCTAAGTTTAGCGATTTTGCATAATCTTCTAACATAGATGTTTTAATTTCATCTATTGCAGTTTTAACATCTTTAAGTGTTTCTTCATATCCGGCAGACATAACCCCTTCTAAGATTCTGCACAAGTTCACCTTCAATTTACCAGATTTATTTAAATCGTCTTTATCAACGTAGCCTATATGTTTAGGTTTTGGATAATCTGCCCATTCAAACCCAGCCCACGATGTTTCATGATCCACGGCAAAAACAATATCTCGACTATTAGAAAGAAAATCATGGATCATTACAGATAACTCTTCAACATCTTTTAAATGATGTTGTTTGATTGACATTTCATTACTTTCAATGTCAATCCACATTGTACCATTAAACCCTGCAATGTGGTTGTCGTAAGAAATATGAATATAGGTAATGGCTTGACCTTCGTAAATCACTGTACCGATGGTTTTGTATAGATGTCCGATTTTGGTGGCTTTATAACGAAACATATTTTTAGTATCTTCGTCAACACATACTTCCAGTATCGCCGGTTTACAGGTTAATCCAGTTGACTGTATTAATTCTGAATTAATACGTAAGGAACTACGACGAGTGCGTAATCTATTTCCACCAGAATTAATATAAAACTCTTCAAGAGCAGGAGCCATTTCTACAGAGAAGCCTCCATTGGAAATTAGTGACTCCCATTTAACTTCTTTTGTAGCTAACCAGATATCGCTATTCAAGATCTGAATATCTGGCATGTCATGCACTGTATATTCAATATATACCGAAGGATACGCCTTAGGTTCATCGGATGTAAACTCAGATTGAGTGGAAACACATTGGACGACATTGTCGGTATAACCATTAAGATAGAAAACACGCTTATCTGTAGCTAGAGTAGATATATCTCGAAATAAACCATCTTGCAATACTTCGCAGAACCAAACGTGATTATTAACTTTATCGTAAACACAAACCAGATTCATAGTCAAACACCTTTATTTATAAACATAACGAGGGATCCTAAGACCCCTCTTCATGTATGTAATGTATAACCAGTTTACTTTAGAATCGTGTACACGTGTAACAGATGTCCCTGACTGTAATATCTAGGTTTACTTGAGATATTCATGTTATCTACAGATACTTCTTTTTGCCATTCATACGTGTCGTGTAGAGGACGATATGCAAAGTTATCTTGTATAGCTATAACCATTCTTCTATCTTCTGGGAAAGCTCGATATTCGGGCATTCTAGACATAGAGGTTTGAACCGGACCTACAGGTATTTGATTACAGTAGAATCTACCAGGCAAACCTGTGTATTCCAGTTTAGATTTTTCCACATGTAAATTGTTAACGTCAACCAGAATAATGAAAGACTGCTCAAGCGTTAGTAGTTTACGCACGAAATCGTCACTATGTAAATCGGACAAACGTAAGTTATCAGGGCTGCTAGGGTCTCTGAACAGAACACCATCTGCACTGCTTGTGTCAATGTGTTTACGCATCTGGTAATACATTTCTGGTAAAGGTATCTTATTGATGTTTATCTTTAAGATGTCAATACCAACAGTTTCGATTATATCCAAATCCCAAATTAAACAACCACCAATGCACAATAATGGAATCCTGTCACCCAATGTAATATTGAGTTTCATCCAAGCTTCGTGTATTAATGCGCCTCCAGCATGTGGTGTGTATATTTCATCTTCCGGTATGGACAATAACGTAATATCACCAATATCATTAAATGACAATACTCCTACGTTATTCTCTCCAGATATAGCAACACTCTTAGTACCACCTTTCACCAACAACCCTGTAGGTACTTCAAATGTCTGATGTACATAACCGTTGATAGTTACCAGCATTCTTTTAGCTACATCACTATATGTAACATCATCGTGTGACATTAAGATATCACTGTACTCACTTGAATTGGTACGAGCTAGATCTGTACCTGAAGGGTGTACACTGTTTATAGTCCATCCTGCAACATAAGCATCATTGCAACGCAAAACACCAATGGTGCGCTCTGGAGGAGAGTCTACGAATGGATAAGATGTTATACCTCTAGCTATAATCCAATCTGACAATGTAATACCAGTAGCTATAGTTTTAAGTTCATGGTCCATGTCTCTTAGGTTGAACCAATAATTTAAATCTGTTTGTCTATTGTAAACTTGTACATAAACTTCTTTATAATACGATAACAATTTCGTTACATCGAAATAGGCTAAATTCTCTTCCATCCATTGGCCATTGGAATTATCTTTCTCAACGACAGCCTTGACATATGTGAACATTATCTAACTCCTGTGGTATACGTTTGGTATGGGCATCTAATCCAACTCTATAGAGTGGTGTAATTTAAAATGAACAATTTAAGCATTATTTATCCATTTGATCCATTGGGGACGAATGTACAGAACAAGGTTGTAGAATTTCATTCTCTATCTACTCCGAACGACAAAGATTACCATTTCTTTATCCCAAGATCTGCACCATTCTTTGGAGATTCAACAAGACTTAAAATTACTCATGTTAGTAGTGGTAAAATACTAACAGATGGAATTGATTTTGTCAAGACACATTACTTCTTCGCAGCTAGTCGTAGTATTGGTCTGGGTATTTACGGTGGTATTGCAATACGTGATAGAGCACTCACCGGTAACTTTAAAGTAGAATCGCACACAATCGGCGGTACTTGGAACTTATCAGAAACAGCTATTGTAGAACACATAGCTAACTTAATGAATAACCCACGTATCACCTATTGGGACAATATTGTAGGTGTACCGGATAAGTTTCCTGCAATTGACCACTTCCATGACATCAATGCTGACTTAACAGGTGTTGGTGCTTTAGAAGAACAATTGATTATAATGAATGAAACACTACGAGATTCATTACGTAGTAATTCAAGATCTGGTCGAAATGAACTACCTCCAATTCGTTCGGTTTATAATAGTAACAATCAGTTGATTACTTTACAAGAAACATGGACAAACTTTGGCAGAATAGCTTTAGAGATACCAGCCAACAAATGGGTTACTAACGTATCGTTCAATATGATCGGTGGTAGACCAAGTGGCATGGGAACTAACGCTCCTTCTATTACATGTCAGATCAATTTTAAACCTGTATTGACTAACGGTGTAATGGTTGTTGATTCAATGACTAAACGTAACAACAACGTAGAAGGTGCAAATCTTCGTATTTATGCTGTTGTTGTAGATCTAGTTAATGAAGCTGGCAATACTCAGAAGTTCTTACAGCTCTATCTCAGAGATAAACAGTTGAGAGCATCTGTACAAATCTTAGATCTGTCTGAGTTTAAGTTATTACATCTATCTGTACCTTACCACGATAAGTTGGAAAGCGTCACGGTAGTCCAGCCAGTAGGCACAACTGAATTTACTACAGTGAGTTGATTATGTTAAAACCTATTAAGTATCCTGTTGATAAAACAGGTTTGAATTTAAACAATAAAGTTATCGATGAAATTCACATTACATCAGATAGTAGCAAGCGTTGCTTTGTTCCACATTACGGACCATTCTACGTTGAGTCTATTCGTATTGAAACTGTAGACGGTATTGAATTAATACCTAAAGATGACTTCTTAATTTTACAACCATATCAAGAAGCATCAGTTGCTATTGGTAAAGACATTGCTTGTATCATTTACGTACACAACCGTACTATTACAAAAGATATCAAAGTAACCTATCAGGTTGTAGGTGGTGAATGGTCTTGGTCTGTATACGCTATTCAAGATTTGCTTGATTCTATCCTGATTGACGATCGTGCTGTAGAATGGATGGACATCTTAGGTAAGCCACTTAAGTTCGATCCGCTACCACACCCACATGACATCGGTGATACTTACGGTTGGGAATATCTAGCTATACAGATAGAAAACTTAACACGTGCGATCATGTACGGTGACGAAGAATCTCATGACGAATTACGTGATTTGATTCGTAATGTTAACATGACGGTATTGACAGCTAATAAGTCTATCCTTGATCACTTGCGTGACATGGACAATCCTCATGAAACAACCAAGCAGAAGATTCAACTTGGCAATGTAGAGAACTACGCTGTAGCTACGTTACAAGACATCTTAGACGCATCTCCAGATAAGTACATGACAGCGGAAACTACATTCACAGCTATCTATGAACATATCTTAAAAGACTTCTTTGCGCACGTTCTTAATAATGAAAATCCTCATGGTACAACTAAAGAACATGTGAAATTAGGTTTGGTGCAAAACAATCGTCCTGCTACTAACGATGAAGCTAAAGCAGCTGCTGATGTTAAAGAAGGCATCGTAACCACAGAAGAATATATCACAATACGGGCGTTAAACTACGCATTACGTTATATGTTCGTTACCTACGTAGATCCTCACCATAAAGACCGCAACAACCCACATGGTGTTACCAAGACTACAGTTAACTTAGGACACGTAGAGAACTATCCACCAGCTACTGATGCCATTGCTATTGCCGGTACATCGAATGCCCACTACTTAACTCCTAAGACAGCTACAGCTCAGTTCTTGGCTATGGCAGAAGAATTAGGATGGGGCTCTGGCGGTGGCGGCGGTGGTGGAGACATAGAAGAAGCTTTCCGTCAACACTTACTCGCTAGTAATCCGCACCGTATCAATGCTTCTACATTAGGCGTTTATACAACTACACAAATCGACACTATGTTCGACGCCCTGAGTAGTAGATTATTACCAGCTAACGGTGTATTGGAAGTTTCTCGTGGTGGTACTGGTGTTAAAACAGTTGAGGCTTTCGCAACGGCTCTAGGTTTAGGTACTAATGGTAAACGCGATTTGTTTATCGGAACATCTGCTCCTAGTAACTCTCTTGGTAAATCTGGTGATATCTATCTGAGGTACGAATGAGTAAATATACTTTTGTAATGAATGTCCCAAATAAAGAGTTCCAGGATGAGGATACTACTTTTGTATTGGAGAACATCACAAGACACATTCCATTCTTTAAACGCGGTGTGTCTCTTGTAACCTTTAATGTAAAGAACTTATCTACTGGAGAACTGTTTCATGACATTCACAACGACACTCATCTTTTTCACATGCTTCTTAGCCCTTCTTTATCACCAGAAGCAATTTATATCTATCTGGTTAATAACTTTAAAATGCAGTATAGAAAGAATTTCGGTGATGTACCAACTGACTTTATTCTCGCTAGGCTTGAAGAATCGGCTTTAACCGAATGGCATGAACGCGGAGCTACTGTAACATCAGCAATGCAAGTAGAAAAGTTTGAGATCTTTAGTGGACAACTGATTGTAAGCGATGCTCGTCTACATTTCAGTTATATTAAAAACTCAATAGCAAATAAATCTTCTATTGCCGTTAGTTACACAAACGCAGTGGAAGCTAAATACAAACTCAAATTGGCTCTGGAAAACCTGACATGACCGAATTAGCTTTAGCACAGAACGAATTAAAAAAGTTGAACCTCTATAGTGGGAAGTTGGATGGTATCTGGGGACCTGCAACGGCTAAGGGATTGGAACAACTTAAAGTATTAAACAAAAACATGCAGCCAGCATGGTCTAAAAAAGTAGATGATGAGTTTATTGCTAAAGTTAAAACCATTGTTAAGTCTTTAGGAGCTCCAGAAGAAGGTTATGAATGGTTGATGTCTTGCATGGCATTTGAGTCTGCAGAAACCTTCAGTCCTTCTATCATGAACTTTGCAGGGTCTGGAGCTTGTGTTGATACAGCCACCAAGATCTTAACTGAGTGCGGATGGAGAACACACAGTGAGTTGTCGATAGGTGATTTGGTTTGGACAGTTAATCGTGATACAATGGAACTTGAATTGTCTCCAGTGTTGAATAAGATTAATAAGTGGGTAGATGAGTTAGTTTCAATTAGAAACCAAACCATTAACTCAATGTCCTCATTAGACCACAACTGGCCACTACGTAACGGCGGTGAGATGACCTCTGAGTCTGCTGTATCGAAAGGTATGTCAGACGTACTGTCTTTAACAGAATGCGCTGTAGCTCAAACACACGTAGCTATTAACCACATGGCTATGTTAGCTGGTGTGGTGTGTCGTTGGGGATATGTTGACTATGAAGCTAAGACGATTGAAATTACAGTAAATCAAAATGCTTCAGTTGCACTTATCAACAAAATCATTCTACTTGCATCTAAGACAATCAAGTATACAGCAGTTGAAACTAAACTTGGTGAACTATCTTCTTCTTGGATAATCTCAGGTAAAGCTTTCTATGAGATATTACAGTTCTTGATGCCATACCCGCATACTCCAGAATCTGCACATGACATGTTAGAAGGTATTTTATTTGAGTGTGATTCGCTTGAAGACTTTACCTTTGCACACGTTAACTCATGTTCAAAAGGATACATCTTAGATCAGATACTATTCTGTTCTGCTGTGGCTGGTTTACAGATGAATGTTATCATGACATCATCACAAAGTTTTACTGTGTCTAAGAGTTCTAACATTCATAGTGAAGAAGTAATCAAAAAGATTAAAACAGATAAGACAGTTGAAGTTTGGTGTCCTACAGTACACAACGGTACTTGGATTGCACGTAAAGCATCTTCTGTATTCTTAACCTCTAACTGAGGTTACACCTTTGTTCGATCCTGTATTATACATAAGGAATTTATAAAATGATTCGTCGCAATGCAACAGTACAAGACACTCAGCGCATGTTGTTGTCTTTAGGATATGATCCAAAAGGAGTTGATGGCATCTGGGGTAAGAATTCAGAAGCCGCGTTCCAATCATTGGTAAACGATAGCGTCAAACAAAAACGCATCACATGGGGTTCTAAACTAGAGGTCTGTGAAATCGAAGCTATACAAATAATGATCACATCTATGGGTATGAAATGTACTGTAAATGACATGATGGCTTGTATGGCATTTGAATCAGGTGGTACATTTAACCCAGCGACTCAAAATAAATCTACACGTGCAACTGGTCTAATTCAAATAATGCCAGTCAATGCTGTAGCTTACGGTACTACTGTAGACGCATTAGCAAAAATGTCAGTTACACAGTATCTGAAATATGTAGCTAAACACTTCCAACCGTATGCTAAGCGTATCAAGAACCTTTCGGATTTATACGCCGGAATTTTATGGCCCCGGGCTATAGGTAAGTCTGAGAACTATCCCCTGTGGACCATAGGTTCTAAGGAGTACATGTACAACGATGGTCTAGATTTAAACAAGGATGGTAAAGTAACAATGGGAGAAGCGTTAACTTATATCAAACATAGATATGTTCAAGGTTTACAACCTACATATAGACGAGATTTGTAAAAAAAAGAATCATGAAAGTCCCTCGCGATGAGGGACTTTCATGGTGACTATTTTTTATCTAGTTCTCTTTTCTTTCTCCTTTCGCTAAGTATTTTGGAGAATCCCTTAGATCGCCTTGTAAGTGGCATTTCTACAGCCTCTTCGGTTGTATATCCAATCACAATTCTATGACTTAGTCTACCTTGACAAGTATTGGTTTCTTTACTAAGTTCAGCTATAGTGTATGTCTTTCCCTTATACTCGACTATTTTATTAGATCGTCGATTATTAGCCTGTGTTGTTCGATCTACCCATCTGCAATTATCTGGTGTGTAATTCCCATCGTTATCAATTCTATCTAGAGTAAGTCGATCATCATAGCCATTATTCAAAGACCATTGTTTGAACGTGACATAATCGTCACTCCATTCTGTACATACTTCAATACCTCTACCTCCATATCTGAAATAAGACTTCACAGATTTTAACTGACATCTCCTTTTCATCTGGGCCCAAATTCTATATATTCTATTGTGTTTAGACTTAGATGTAGCGTCACCGTGACGAAGAGTTAGATTCTTTATCATTTCGAGTCGCCAGCAACCACATGATTTTTGATCACCTTTCCTCACTGAGGCTATAGATGCATTTGTTATTTTCCCACAATCACATTCAAAATCCCAATAAGGGACTTTATTTACAGCATCTGGTCCTCTAGTTCTTCTAGGGTATAGTTTAAAGTGTGTGAACCTTAGAGCCTTTAATTGATACCATTTATGACCAGTGTAATCTACAGGCATTTGTCAAATCCTCTTAATTTATAACTACATTTAGATAATGTATATTTGATTAATCTTTGGATATACATGGCCATACTTTGGCCTCGTGGTGTAGGTAAAGATGATAACTTTGTATTGTGGAGTAAAGGAGATCGTCCAACTACTTACAAACAGAACATCGGTCTTGATGTAAACAAAGACGGCGTCATCACACGTAGAGAATGCCTAAGTAAAATCTATGCTAAGTTGATACTTGGACACTTGGCTAAAAACCGTAGATAAGGCATAAGGAGGGCTCCTAGGAGCCCTCCATTTATGTCGTTAGTTTAACATCCTTGTATTCTAAGAAGTCCTCAATGTTCTTCTTACTAGCCTTAAAGGATCGTTTGTACTTCTCCTTTAATGCCTCTAACTCTTTCTTAGTTTTAACCATGATATTCGCCTATCTTTTATTCAGGGAAGTCTTCAAGATCATCGATCTCTTCTTCTTCAGGATCAGGGGGCGTAGCATCGTCTTCTGTTTCAGGTGGTTCATCTAATCCATCAAGATCGTCATCTCCACCATCCACTTCTACAGATTCGTCTGATTCCGCAGACAGGTCAACATCACTGTCATCGTCTACAGTCTCTTCAGCAGCTGCATTGGCTTCTTCTTGTTTGGCTTTACGTTTATCTCCAGCTTTGGTTATTTTCTTCATGTACTTTTCCATGTTCTTAATGACTTGTTCATTATACTTGAAGATATCGTCCGTCAACATATCCAACAATCCATCTTCTTCCTCAAATGTCGTGAGGTTGTTGATTTCAGGACATATGTTGTTTTCAACCATGAACTTACGGACAGCTGCAGCTACCAATGCTTTACGTACAGCTTCTGTAGCTTCTTGCAATTCGCCTGTTTGATCTTCTACGAATATCTCATCGTTAAATGAATACTCGTAAACCTTTTCAACTAACTCTACATATTCCTCAATACGCTCTTTGTGATCAGTAACGTTATTAACACTAGGTCTAGGTAACTTAACGAACATCGACTTGGTAAACATTTCAATGAGTTTGGTAATACCTTTCTCATCTTTAAGTAGAGCCTTATGTTCTTTACTTAGATCTTTGGTTTTGTTCTTAAGAATTGTTTCTAACTCTGCACGTAGAATACCATCGTTGTTAACAATGATACGATGTGTACGAGTAATCTCAGGATTTAACTTGTTTTGAATCTTAATGATACGTTTCATCAAGAACACACGATTCTGTTTAACTTCAGCAGCAAAGTCTGCAGAGTCAGCAGCGTCTAACAGTTCAGGGGTTAACAAGAAACTATTGACGTGTGCTTTCTTTAAACGATCACTTAAATCTGAATTACCTTCCTTATAACTACCTGGGCGTTCTTCGATGTCGAAACTAACATCTGGGAAAGCTTCATTACCTGTAACCTTTACGTTCTTACCAGCACGGGCTAAGTAAGCTGTAATGTCACGTGGGTTAATGGTAGCGTACGGTAGTGAGTCTGAGTTAAGCTCATGATAGAAGTTTAACATGTCTTTCATGTCGCCGTATGGATTACCAGACTTTTCAGGAACGTTGATATTAATCGTCTGCGTACCAGTTGCATTCTTTACAGAAGCGTGTATCTCGGAGAACAACATAGTTGCTCTTAACGACGCTAACAGTTTGCCATCTTCGATTAAAGACTTACCAAAACCAGTAGAGTTGTAATCTATAGCAAAATAAATCAATAGTTCTCTTGGCACAAACAACATATTCGTATGTTTGTTTTTAAGACATCTTGCCAATAAGAATCTAACGATGTCATCATTATAAGCTAATTCAAACTCACCTGTTAATGGTCCACTACGTAAGCGATTTAATAAATCTTCTTCCATGAGTTCGCCGTAAGCCATACCCATTCTTCGAGCAGATTCTAATTCATTACAATCGTTACCACCGTAAGCTTGTTTAACACGTTCAAGAATACGACTCGTAGCAGAAGACTTGTTTTGCATTGTACGTCTAAGATCGTCGAAGTAGTTCTGATGATTACTTACAGACAAAGAGTTACCATCAGCGTCTATCAGTACGAACGCACCGATCATGGTACGTACGTTACCTGGAGTATGGACACGAATAACTGAATCTGACTTTAGATGCATTAGTACTGGAGATGTCTTGTTTACACCATCAGATAGCTGTTTAGGAGTAAGTACCATCTGTGTAGGAACGACATCGTAAACTCTACGTGGATAGAACTTTTCTTCAGTCTCTTTTAAAGATGGTCTGTTTTGTATTTTAGCATGACTTTCTAATGAAGGTACATGTACTGAAATATCTTCAAGAGCTGATTTGATTGTATCCGCATTGATCTTGTCATTAAGCTTTGGCTGTTTCAATATGTCGGGAGAATCTATTACAGTATATCCTAACCCATCTGACAATCTCGAAGCTACTGGTACATTGGTTCTTACAGCTAATCTTTCAAGAGCAGGACGTGATAGACTTTCTGCTTTACCGTCTCCAAGCAAACCCAATGATCTAAAGTAGCTACCAGTAGAAACACCAGCAGTAATAGACTCTAATGATATTTTTACATCACTATTGATAATGTGGTCAATAGACGATTCTGGTAAGATCAGTAGAGGATATGACCCAGAACCGAATAGGACATCACCTACCATATCCGTAACCAGTTCCTTAATCTTATAGTGACCATTTGAACGTTTTTGTACAGCTCTAAGGAGAGGACCAGCTACACTGTCTTCAAACTCTGAGTTTTCAATAGTGTATAAAAGATCAGTTTCGACCAACTCATCTGGTGACGTAACTAGGGATGTAACAATCTCTTTAGCCAGCCCCATTTCAGGTAGAACTTGGAATATATTTTCAGCATCTAATTGACGCTGTGCTTGGTTAACTGCCAGATTGTTAATAGTAGTTAAATCAAAATGTCTAAACGATTGTTTATCACTGTTAGTTGAGTGAATAGTATTATGTTCGTCTCTACGTATCAATTTACTTAATAAAGCTTTATCTTGTTCCGACAGCTTACGTTCATTTGGTAAACGTGGTGTCGATTTTCTTTTAATTTCACGAGTCATGTAACCACCTAGAGGTCAAATCGATATGTCAGTTTATTACGACCTTTATTTAAAGGATGTATTTGATCTTGCGCATTCATTTGTTATTAAGTCAGAGACGACATGTAGATTAATGAATGATTATGTCGCTAAGTTAAGACAACCTGTAAATAACTTAGCACCAGAAACATGGAGATACTACAGACATCTGTCTGGAGAATATCATCCGATTGATGAAGTAATGGAAATCGTTTCATTAGACACTACAGAAACAATTGTGTTTAATAAAGCTAATTTAGATAGACACAAAGCTACTCGTAGAGAGTATAATAAGCGTGGTATCTATTTAGATGAGCTTATAGAAGCATATCCAGACCAAGAACTACTTATACGCGGTATTGTTAATCCAATAGACGCACAAACAGCTATAGCAGCAAACAACCATACTATCCTTTATTACAACAAGACGTTAGTAGAAGTAGGCGAAAGTCGTTTCATCTATAAGTTACAAGAACGAATTGATCAGTTTTACTTAAGATGGGATAATCCAGCTTTCGTTTATGGTGATGTTTATTACCCTGCTGGTTTGGAAGCTGTTTTCTATACAAGTCTTGTAAAATTCATTATTAACATACGTCTCGATGAATGTAAAACAGATTTTGCGCATTCGTTCCACATAAAAGAATACCTGAAGTCAAATGGGAGATTAGATCTGTTTTACGACTTCATGACAGACAAGCAAAGATTGTACTTTTATAGGAACTTAATCTATCTCAATCGTAATGCTGGTAAGCATGAAGTATTCGATGAACTAACCCAAAAAGTGTTAACGGATAGAGCATTCCCGTTAGCTGAATATAATTTACAGCAAAGTGATGCAGATATACTTGAGACATTAAAACCGTCTGTGCAAATGTATCGTAAATCTATTAACAATGTTGAGTCAGCCACATCTACAGATTATCGATCTGTTTTAGACGTACTGCAGATGGAAGCTACATTGGCTATTGATAACGAAAACGAAATCGTACATGCTGCTGTGCAAATCCCACGTATGATGGGAAATTCGTTACATGGAGATCTGGAAACTAAAGTACTAGAATCTCACACTGTTAACACATCTCAAAGTGATATTTACAATTTACAGGATATTTTGTTAAATCACTGGATATACATGTCGACTACAGGGATGTATACTTCAACTGTAGCTGTTACTAATCCGTTAACTGGAGATACAATGCGCATCGGTGTTAAAGATGCGTTTATAATCTACCTGTACGCTTACAACGCAGCTCGCGGCTTTAAGTTAGAATACATTCCAACTATAGAAGCTAAACGTGTTGTACGTAATCCTAAGCCTAGTAGAGATACTTTACTTGGGTTTATCGACACATCTATACTCAGTCCCGAATATGTTGACTATGCTTACGACCTAGGACATAAGCTGGAAGAACACATCTCTGTAGAAAGCTTCAGAAATTCTATGGACACTGTGCATAATTCCATGATCAAACATAGAGAGATGTGGGCATTACGGAAAGACTGGAGACAGCGTATACATGTTAAGATGATGACAGAACATTTCTACATGGACTACCCTTGTAATCTTGCAAATGATCAAGATTATGATTCATGGTTCAGTGAGAGAGCTATAGATCTTCGTGATCTTTCTGAATTGGAAATGGAACTGCTGTCCAATGAAATCATCACCTCTGTAACAGGAGCAGATTTACGTGTAGGTAAAACATTCCAAGAGATCCATGAAGCTATGGTTAAACTCATGGAACGCTTATCGTCGTACTCTGTACAGTTCATTCAGAAGACAAACAGTTTAAATGTTGTATATACGGACAGACCTTATATCCGTCCTGGACAACAAGAACTGTTTAGAAAACATCTGCAAAAGATTAAGTTAACACCTTTTAGAGTATTTACCTTTAAAGCTAAGAGTAAACATCATTGGGTTGTCAATTCAGGTGTTGCTGGTATTGTACATCAGAAAACTAAATCTAAACATAAGGTTATCACTAGATTAGCCTGGGTGATAAAACAGAACGTACGGAAACGAGCGCACGATACAGCTAAGTTTACATTTGGCTTACATAAAGTCCCACCTACTAAGATTTCTTTAAAAGATGTAGAAGGTACGATAAATGGATATTTGGATTTAGAATTTGAAACATTTGATTCCATATTCAGAGAAACCAGTAGTGCGTTGTACACACCGTTCACTCCTGCAGAAACTAGCTATTATAGAGGAAAGCTCGATTCACTGAGTTTACAATAAGGAACGCGTTATGAATACAACCTCTCTTGTACAGTTAACTGGACTTGAAGCGTTATGTAAAATAGTGTCACAGGAACTAGAGTTAGGTTATGATGTTTCTTATTTCGATATATCTCCACCACTTGCTTTAAATGGAACTAAGACAAAGGTGGAGATAACCGTCGATAAACAAAAGAGCCCTGTAGATTACTGGGCATTTGTAAACTCAGTACCTTTCGTTTACGACAGGTTAAGTTTCCATAATCTCTTTGGGTTAGATCCTATTGAGATTAAGAGTTACTTTCCTGTCTTTTCTACAACCATTGTAAAGCTCATTGGAGAACGTTTAGGGATAACGTTCGAAAGTGCAGATATAGAAGTTGAAATATTTAACACACCAGGGCGATACTCCATCACAGCAGGGATTGCGTCTTACAGATGGGTTGGTAGCTTTGATATCATCTTAACAACCTAACACAGGAGGTTTTAATGTACTTCAATACACGACAATTATTAAGATACAAACCTCTTGCTGCGTTGTTGATCGTTATCAACCAATCTGAACAGCTAAGGCTAAACCCAGATCAGATAAGAGTAGTACACATCGAAGGTATTGATGGTACAGAGACCCTTGTTAGATTGGAAGCAAAACAAGGTAGTAACGCTGCGCTTGACGACATCTATTTAAACAATGGGTTATTCAAGTACAATCGTTTAGATATTGCCGACGTGTTTGATGAAGGACATGTAGTTAATATCAAGTTGCCGACCACCACTCATGATTTACTGGATGTTCTTGAAAGAGATACTGGTATCTTATTTGATAAGTCTGACTTATTCTTAGAATCTATTTGGAATGAAGAATATTTATTAAAACCTAGAGACACAAGTCTTCGATGGGTTGGTGAAGTTACGTTAAATTTGATACCTAGTATTGAATGTATTCAGTTGTCTTCTGTATTAACAGCTAACGTATTACAGGATCTTAAATATCCTGAAGCTGCTAGACGACTCAGAGATCATTTGTTAATCAATATACTAGATGATCTTAACTATCCAACTGCACGTAAATTGAAAGATGCTCTGGTTAATAACTTACTAGATGATCTACAATATCCAGGTGGTGAGCGTAAGTTGCTTGCAGATAGTTTTAACAATAATATCCTGCAAGATCTAAACTACCCTACAATACTTAAACCCGAACCTGTCTCTGGACGTAAACGTATCTTACTCAAAGACGCGTTCTTAGGATCGATTATTTAATGGTAAAGCATAATGAAAATTAAAACGAGTAAGGATTGTTTTGTTGATATATTCAATGAACAATCCGGACTAAGTGATACGAGTACATTTACCACCGACGATCTTATCTTCAGAGACAAGAGAAGATTACCAAATGGGCTATATGCTGTCTGGACTTGTGCTAAAGACTCTTTAGATAACTGTGTACAAATTAACTTTGAAGAAATTGATATACGGGACATCTTAGGAGTTGACTTATTGCTTCTTGATATCTACGATCCTACTCCCGCATTAATAAGGGATGCTATCTTAGAGAAGTATCACTGGGATGTAGGTATTGACGATTGGATGGTTGTTAAACTGTCTGAGGATCAGCTTGGTAGCAAGTGGGACATTATATCGACCAAAGAGAACCTAATGTTCTCAGGGTCAATGGAAGTCTTTGTACGTCCTTTAAACAAGCTATTAGAAAGAGACATTCGTACTCACTTAGACATATACGAGTATTTCTCAACCAATAAAGATGTTAATAAACCTGACATCCAAGTTGTGTTTAAAGTTAAGCAGCCTAGCAAAGGTTTTGATCTTTTACTTAAAGGATTGCAACCTGACGATAAAATTGAGATGGGTTCTAGTGTTATCCATCTAGCTAAAGATTTAACTGGAGACGAATGGACAACATATCCAGCAGTTAAAGAATTTAACTTATTTCATTCCACTGTAGTGTATAATGGATTAAACACAGGTAAGTTCTTTTCAGGTTCTAAACAACATAGTCACGTACTGGTACTTCGTATTGGTGACTACTGTTCTAATTTAAAAGGACTATGGATCATTCCTTACTTTTCTAAAGCATGGAATGTAACTTACCCATTCGCTATACGTGGCGATGTTGTATTAGATGAGGATTAACGGATGACACCAGTAACGAATACTATCTACGGCATTGAAATTGCTAACTGTGTAGCCACAGGCATAGCCGTACCGGTAGAAGAACATGTAACATTAAATGAAAAATTAAAGATCTTAGAAAACGAATCTTACGCTCCAGGCGAATTGCCTAAACTTGCTTATCTGGCAATTGGTGATTTAGGACATAGACAAATTCGTGGTCCTAACGGTCGTGCGTATAACAGTCCGGTTGACTTCGATCCTAAGTTTGCTGCTCCTTACTCGTTGATTCCACATGTGATTCGTTTTGCTGACAATGATCTAACCGCAGGTCAACGTGAAAACTATGCACTGCGTCGTGAAGAAGTGCACTTAGGTCGCAACTGTATCGCTTATTACTTACGTCGTAATAAGATGTCTAACGTAACCAGCCGTAAGTTGATCCATAGACCTAACCAAGAACCTGAAGTTTTCATCCCTACGTCAGATGTATTAAACCCAACTCATCCACCAATACCTCCAAGTGGAGCTACAACGACCTCTGGTGAGTTTTTAAGCTCATCCATGTTGTTAGACATTGGTTTCGATAAATGGGAAGTACAAGAGCTTCTGAACGTCGGTAAGATCTTGTATGGTAGCGAAAGTTATTCCTTGATTTCTGAGTTGGTATTGGTGTTTGGTAAAGATCGTGTTGTAACGATCGATACTCCAGCCGGTCGTATTAACTTTAAAGAAGTAATTCGCGCTACTACTGCAATCCACATCAGTTGCTATTATGAAATGGCTTTCAACAACCAAGGTTTTGAACATACTGTTGATCTTGCATCTGCTGAACCATTAATGCGTGGAATGAATGTCGTTACTGTTGATAAAGATGGTAATGAAATAATCCCGTAAGGAAACATGTAATGATTACTTTACCAGATACCGAACAAATATACAGGATCATGGCAATCGATAATGGTTCTAATACGTTAGGTTTGTCTATATGCGACCTTGATTTAAACACAGGGTTACTACACGTCATTTATAGTGAGACATGTACTGCAGCAAAGACTACCAGTCGTTATGGAGCTATCTTTGAAACACATGGAGCAAGGTTTGCAAGGTATCGGGTACTTGAAGATTTCATCGCAGATACGTTAGAAGAGTTTCAACCTGATAACGTATCTGTGGAGAGTCCTTTCTGTAGTCGATTTCATGTGGAGTCTTTCGCAGTGCTTAGGGAAGCTTTATTAGTTATCCGTAACACTGTGATGGACTACTACGTGCATCTAGACTTTAGATTAGTTACTCCTACAGAAGCTAAAAGAGCTGTTGGAATTGCTAAGACAAAAAGAAAACGGGGTGTGAAAGTTGATAACAAAGCTGTTGCAAGAGATGCTGTACTTGCACTGCACGATGTTGTCTATCATAATGGGATTGATCAATTTGAATTAGACGAGCATTGTATTGACTCTATAGCTGTAGCTAAATTCGAAGCTAAAAGGGTAATGGATATCGTCTACTAGGGGGTAACGATTACCATGAAGATACGAGAACTTTTAAGATTGCCAAGTGACACATCTTTACTAGAGGTTGAATGGGGTGAGGTATTAACTGATTTTATCAACGATACTGCATTACCTGATCCTCCTGTAGATATCACGATGACACTGTCCGAGCTTTTAAAAATCTTAAGGGCAATCGAACGTCCAATTAAATTATCTATATTGAATGCTACAATCGATCTTGATCTATTAGAGATTGATGATAGTACTGCTATCAAAGCTAAGCGTTTGGAACAAACTAAATTCGGTAGTCGATTTATAACTTTTTCTACTGTAGTAACGATTTCTATGTTATTGTTGATTATCTCTAATTTATCAATTTCGTCTTCTGGAGATGTGGACTATAGTTTGTTACATGAAATACTTAGCTGGGTTGGTGATGTTGTTGGATATTCAGCAAAATAAAAAGAACATACTAGGAGGGCATTTAGCCCTCCTTTTATGCTGTTGATTAATTAATAGGAAGTGCTGCATTAAACGATAGGGTTAGTTTACTTTCAAACAAATACTCATATCGACGAATTGTTTCTTTAACAGATCGATTGAGTTTTTTGATACATTCGATTTCATAATCAGATGTAGTCACTTTAGGGTCTACTAATAAACTATAGTGTTTGTCTAACTTTTGTCTAACTTTAGACTCGACATATTCCATTAACTTATTTTCCCGCAATAAGTTATCTAAATAAGCCAACTGATACGTTCTATCTGTAACGCTAAGTACAAATTCGTCTACCGTTTGATAGAAAGGGAAAGTGTACACAACGTCATTGATAATTTTACTTACAAACTCACCGGCAATGATCAATGCTGTATCAAACGACAACTCACTGTTGTGTCGACATGCTAGAATGTCGCTAAGTGTTTGTAGGCAACGTGAGCGTATACGTGTATCTTTTACTTCTATAGTTAAGACACATCCTTTAATTGAAAGTATCTTTCGTAGTTCTTCTGCAGGATACTCAGAACTCACCCATTGTATTTGTTCTTTATTTAAACAAACTTGAATTGACAACGTGTCACACTCCTTTAAAATACGACATAGCTAGGGAGCCATTACAGCTCCCTAGACAATCAATTACAACTTAGACAAATAGATCTTTCCACCAACATGTTCTAACATAGCACGTACACCATCACGGAACTCCATGATTAAGATACCGCCGTTAACACCGTCTTCTACTAACTCAGCTAGTTTACGATTAATGGCATTAACTTCACCATTAGCAGTTTCACAGATAAATCCAGCTTCTTTAAAGATCTTAGGCTTAGATTCAATACCTGGGAATACTTCCCAATGATCAGAATCCATGTAGCCACACAAAGATACCGAGATTGGATTAGAGAACTTGTAGTTAGCGCAACGTTCTTTAGTTAGTTCATCTACATTAGCTGTAGACAACAAATCGATGAATGTCGCAGATGCGACATCTGCCGTTTGTTCAGTAGTTACTAGGATAGCTTCTAAGTTCACAGCAGCAATGATACTTTCGAACACACCTTGACCGATAGCACCTGCTTCTACTGCTTTGGAGATAGCTTCAAGTAAACCGATGTAGTGTTCTTTAAAGCTAACGATACTGTTTGCATTACCAGTTAATAAGTAAACAATACGATTAACACGTTCTGTTAACTTAGCATTGTAATACGCTACCTGATGAACATCTGCATCTGATTCATTTAAGTAACGACATGCACTTACACCGGTACTACCCATTTCGATTGTATCTACTGGGTTGCCCTTGATGATCAAGAAGGTATCACGAATGTTACGAACTACACTAGCTTCTTTACCTGTAGCTTTAATACGGGCAATTGTTAAAGCTTCGTCGATTGTTTTGGTTGATACAATATTAATAGTCATGTTAGTAATATCACGATAGATGGATTTAAAGGTTTCGGTGTAGTCATTACCTATGTCTAGTGTTTCTTTAGGTAATACGTTAGCCATTAAAGGATTGCGTGCTTTTTGAGTACTTACATTAGCTGCACTCTTACGCGCCCAATCTGCACCCATAGTGCGGTTACGTTCGTATTCTAACTTCGGATCCATTTTGAGTTTAATCTCTTCAATAATGCCCTGCTCATCTTTACGATGGAATGGGATTTCAATACGTGGGTCTGTCCAAGTAGACCAAGGACGATCTTTCAACTTCCACGGACTTTTAACTGCTAAGTAATACTCATATCCACCTTTGGTGAAATGGTTGTACGGTTCTGATTCTAACATATCGATTCCCTCACGAAGCTTAGCACCAGAAGCTTCTACAAGAGCGCTCATGGCATTGCTAGGCATTTCAGGTACGTCTTTATCACGAGAGCGTCGAGCACGCTTAGGACGCTCCTTAGGAGCTCCTGCAGCACCAAACGAACGTGTACTACCAGCTGCTGATGATAATGCATCACCGCCTGCACCACGACGATTTCTACGACCACGTGTACGAGGAGCAGCACTGTCACGACCACGTGTACGACGAACGCTAATCTCATCGACGAGTTCTTCTAACTCTTCGGCTAGATCCATTAGTTCTTCAATGGTATCTTCATCCAACTCACGCTTAATCGCACGGTTCTTTAAGCACCATGTTGCGAAGTACATTTCATTAGTTTCTTCGATCAGATCAATGAGTTTATCATCATCATCTTCGATGTCGTAGAAAGCAGCAGCTTTTTCTACAATAGTCATCAACTGTCTGAAGTTCTGGTTCTGATACCGCTGAAGTTCCATAGCCCCAGCAAACTTATCTCGGAACTCATTATCATCTCCGCGATCATTGATAACGCCAATTAACTCTTCGGCGATAAAATCTTTTACGTTGGTCATCACATTTTCCTTTAATGGTGTTATTAGCTTCTGGTGATATTACGTTGTATCTTGTCTAACAACGGTTTGAACTCTTCACGACGTAAAACAGTACCGTCTGGTGATGTACGTAAGAAAGGATTTAATCTTGCAATACCAATCGGTAACGATGGTGGCAATACGCAATATCCAGATACTTCCGCAAACGATGAATCTAAATGATAACTTGGATTGTTAACATCGATGTCACCTTTACCTGTTGGTCCTGCACTATCTGACTGTGGAATCATGACAGATGTAATCTTGAAGAACTTGTTGTCATTTGGGTTGGATACGCTTGAAATCTCACCGTGGCGAATGTTGTCTCTTGGATTACTTGACGCTATGTTGAAAATCAACTTAGTTCCAAAGTGTCTACCGAGGAGTGTATTTAGATCATTCACTGTTGGTTTAGTGTCACGTGGGGTTGTTAACTTAAACACTAGGCCGAATAATGAATTGTTAATGTTAGACAATACGTAACGACTTGTCATTAGTTGTTTGTTGTACAGACAGCTTGTTCTTGAATCACCGTGCAATAACATCTCTGGCATTCTATCTAGCAGATATCCTAACAGATCAAATAAGCAATTTACGTTATTCAACCAAGGATACGTAGCTGGATTAGCTTCAATTGCAGGTGACATTGTTAACTTAGCTTCGAAATCAATATATCCATCAAGCGATGATAAGTGAGCTTCAACATCTTCTACAACTTTACCTTCACTTAGATGATCACCGAACAGAATGAAACCTAAGGCTACTTTCCAAGTCCATGTGTCAAAGATATCTTCACTGTTTAACTCTAATGGAAAATGGTCAATAACATAGAACGCACCAACGACAAAGAGTTGTGCCATGTAGTTCCAATCTTTACGAGGGATTAGAATAATGATCTTACTTTCTTTTAGTCGGTACTCTCTGTCTTGACAGTTAACCCCCTTAGGTCTACGCTTGTTACTACGGCAAACTATCCACTCATCGGTAGGGAAGTCAGCTTCGTTGTAAGTATCTTCGTCTAGCACTACAGGGGACGTGTTGCAGAACAATTCAAATGCTTCCACGAATCCATAACGACAGATCAAGTAATGTACGGCTGTTGAATTCACTCGACCTAGACGAATGTTAACGTTAGTTGTACCAGGAGCTCTACGTCCAGCGTTGTTGTGTAATCTTGACCACATCACGTAAGTTGTAACACGTTTATTATCAATTACGCAAGTGTGTATATCACGTTTAAATGATATCTTAGCACGTCCAACTTGAAAGAAGATTTCTTCATTGATTACACTAAATACTTTATCCGCTAACACTGGAGAAATTGTGTATACTTTATCTGATAGATGTAACATGCCATCGGTTGGGAATGGTAAGTACAAGTACCGTGGGAATAAAGGAACTCCACAATAACTAAAATCATATCGAACTAAAAACACATCGTTCTTAGCAACATCATAAACTCGCTTGCCGTTTATCTTAACGTTAAGTGCTTCACGATATTCTTCGTACGGCGTACATCTACGCGAACCTAAGAATTCAAAACCCTCAGGATATAACTCTGCTCCACATCTAATTGTATTTTCAATCCAGAGCATTGCTTGTTCTGGACTTAAATGTTTATCTACCAATCCGTTAACAATGTCTTTGTTAAACTCCGGTAACCTTTTATCGCGTATTTGAAACAGCCTTGTATCCATTAGAACCCTCTACGTTTTTAATCTGCTTATTGTTAATAAGAGTGTACCGATCACCCCAATAATAGAACCTCCTATAGTCAACAGCTCTTTCAATATCTTACCGATGTTTGAATAATGAGCTTGTATTGTTTTTATAGCTTCGGATATATTCTTATTGTGAGTTAGAATGATATCTGCAATAATCTTTTCTTTTTCTTTCTTAAGTATTAACGCATCTGCTAACTTCTTCTGTATTTCTTTACCATCCCCGTTACGTTTAGCTTCATCAACAGTATCAAACATATTTAAACGTGAAACACCATCTTCTAAAGTGTATCTAACGTAAGCCATTCCTTCTTCGTCACTGTGTGTTACAGGACGTGTACAAGTAAGATGTACTCCTTCATCGAGAGTATCGTCACACTTAGGTTCTACTGGATATACTTCTCCTGCAATGTTAATGAATTTAGTTGAAGCTCTTTTAAACTTATTGTTGTCGATAATACACACAGAGAAATTAATGCCACCATCCACAGTTGTAGATGTGTTAGGTAACATTACAGCTTCTTCCTCCACTGTACGTCCGTAAGGATGTCTTGCATGCCTGTGTAGTTCAGCGTCGTATAACACTATATCTAATGCAGGTAAGTAACTTAAGATGTCGCCTTGGTGTATTTCCTTGTACTTGACAGTATGTTTTATCCTAATGGTAATACGCTTACCAGGATCTCTCATCTGTCTACGTAGAGCGTTTATCATTGTAGCTCTAATGGTAGATTGGGGAGCTCTGACAAGCTCGTCCAAGTGTCTACCAGCTTCTTCTGGTGTGAAATGCCAGATGTCCATTATTGCAAACGATTCTGTTATTTTCCCCTTACATGGTTCGTAAATGTGTCTTAGACCTTCTCTAGTAATAACCCCGATACGATGAGAAGTGAAGTTTAAGAATTCTCTTCTAAACGTACTACGCACAAACTTATCTAAATCATTACTCGAATAATCTGCAGCCCCCACCTGATCTACTGCTCTATACGTACATGACATGTAACTGTTCCTTAATGCCAGATGTTATTATTCACATGTCTATAATGTATCGTTGTATTTCTTCTGTATCGAATTTCACATTTACGGCATAAAGGGAGGGCTAAATGCCCTCCCAATATGTTGTACCCTAAGGGTCGTATTAACGCTGTTTGACTTGGTAAGCGTTGAAGTCCAACAGGATCTTGTCGAGACCGGTCACTTCCAACATACCTACGATCGGTAAGTGTGGAACGTGGCGGCTACGAGGTTGAACTGTTGCTTCACGGCTAGTAGACTGACCACGAGTGATCTGCACACTTGAAACCAATTCAGGGATCAGGATGTGAGTACCGAAAGTCAGTGGTGACATTGGTACGTCTTCAAGCACTAGAGTCCAGTAGATTTTGCCAACCATACGACGGTCAACAGAAGAAACTACTTTCATCTGAACGCCATCACCGATGGTGCGTGGATCGCCATCAGTACGCAGGAAGCGTTCCAGGTATGGATCACAACCAACAAGCATAGTAGGACGCTTAGATGGACCGTACAGCTGCTCAAGAGCAAACATGTAACCAGTGTCGCGCATTGCAGTGTAGAAACCGTCACGCAGTGCGTTAACCAGTAATGATTGAGTATCACGGATTACGTCAGTGTGGTTCAGAGAAACGATTAACTCGTCAGCTTTAAGAACGTTACGACGGCTGAAGATTTCTTGTAGTAAGAAACGACCAATACCTTCAACTTGCGCAATACCATTTTCGTCACGGCCAACTTGTTTACCGTCACCAGCTGAGTTCAATTGCTCTTCGTAAGCAATCAAAGTAGTCAGTGCGTTAGAAGAAGTACGCTGACGAACCATAGATACCAGGAAGTTCATTTCTTCTGGATCACGGTCTTCGTGCAAAGGTGACAGTACTGCTACTGGTACACCTAGTGGAACGTAGTAACGCTCAGTGTAGCTTTGTAAGTCAAGTAACTGACCACGCTCACGTTTGTTACTGTTTGATACACGGCTCAAAGGATCCCAACCAGCAGCACGCAGGTCAGCTAAACCGTTTGCAATTTCAAGACCAAGACCAGTGGTCAGATCAAGTTGCTTACCGGTAGCGTCGTAGATTGAATCTACTGCAACGAATACTTGTGAAACTGTAGCGTTTGAACTGTCAAGGTTTACACGACCAGCCAAGTCAACTTTAACGTTTACTTTAAGCTTCTGAGTAACGATCTTAGCCAGAGTGGTTTCGGTCAATGCAACGCCGCCAGCAGCGTTTACAGAGAATTCGTTTAACTGGTAGTTAGCGCTACGGAAGTGTAGAACTTGTTCACGACCTTCGTTTGCACCTGGCAGACTGAAGTTGTTGTTCGGCCATCCAGCAGTGTTGAACTTAACAGCTTCGCCACCGATTTCAAGATAAACGCTTTTCAGTGAGTTGGTACGATCCAATACGTCAGTGATGTCATGGACACCATTACGAGCAACTTTAGATGCTTGTGAAATATTGATAAGCGCAACTTCAACGCCCATAGCGAGAGGTGCGGTACGTACAGCTTGTTTGTCAACGATTTCGTTAACAGGTGGAACGATAGCGGCATCAATAAAGAACTTAGCGTTTGAATCATCAGCTTTAACCTGAGGAATCAGATCAGTTGAATTGTCAGCCAAGATTTCATGGTTGAACGCAGCTTCGATTAAACGAGTACGGCCCATGTTTTGTGCATCGCCGTCAATACCGCGAAGTGCATGGTTCCAAACGAATGGAGTACGGATAGTAATTTCGCTACCGCCCATGTCTGGGTTTTGTGCATGGGTACGGAAGAACGCTTCAGCAAAGCTGTCTTGTTCCATAACGTCCATGTTGTACTTAACAGAATAACCAACCATCTTAGACAGTTCACTGTTGTCGTAAGACTCAAGTGCTGGCGCTAAGTTATCAGTGTAGCTGAACTGATCCATTGAGCCTAAAGTGATACCAACGTTGGCACCAAGACCTTCAAGAGCTGGACGTCCTTTTGGACGGTGTACAGAACGTTGGAAACGAGCAGCAGAACGGTCATCAGCACCGGCTGCTAAAATGAATGCACCAACTTCACGCTGAGCTTCGGTGTACTTCTTGTCGCCAGCGATATCTTCGATAGCGGCAGCAAGACCTTCGATCTGGTGGAAGAACTCTTGACGATCTACAGCTGAGATATCTTCAAGAGCAGGAGCCATTTCAGACACACCAGCAGGCACAAATGAGCCGCGTTCTCTTTGTAAGCGGGTATCGATCGCTTCGACGAAAGTGGCGAAACCACCAGTAACTTGCTTTTTCTTACCAAATAATGACATTGTTTGTTTCCTTTATAAAGAAATGATTTGTTTCTGCGCAGATGTGTTGCCACATACAAAGTTATTGTTCACACAATATTGTTAATGAACTGTTTGAATAGAGGTAATGTAGAAACCTGTTTTAATCCATACAGAGTTTCAAGATGAGCCATGAGTTCATCCACGACCTCTAAAACAGTACCACCGGATTCTCTCATAATAATGAAACAACATCCGTCAGTCATTACGGTACTATATTTAGCATCATCTAAATTGTTATACTCATTCCCAGTTAGGAATCTTTCTAAATTAACTTCAGTAGCTTCTTTATGACGTAAGTGGACAAATGATTCAGTTACATTAATTCCAAGTAATTGTTCCACCGCATTATGATGTTCACTGTAATATACTTGTACATCGTCTTCAGTTAAAATTTTACTTAATTTGTCATCGTCTAAAATATCTAAAAGACTACTACTGTTTGCATGGATTAAACGCTCCACCCAAACAGGCACGAGACAAAGTTTAAGATTAGCTCTCAACATTAAGGTAAAGCTCCTAATGGACATTCGTTTAGTTTTAGTTAATTCAATCACGTTACTTTATCAGGCATCATTGATTTCAGATACTTACTACGACGACGCTAAAGATTCGGTAACCGAATTATTAAAAGAAACGTCAATGCCAGAAGCATCAGCTGATGAATTTGCCGAAAGAAACAGTTTATTACAAATGCACCAAACGGCTAAGTGGATGCTAGGTAAAGACAGCAACTTTATAGATAAGAAGGAATTGTTACAGCGCATTCGTCTTAACACAGGTAAGGACGATCGACTATATGATACTTTCTTAGAAGCTATTTGTGATTATGAAGACAAAGATGAATTAACTAAAATCGTTAATGATAAATTGCATGGGATTCGCAAGCATTTGGGTCGTGAGAAGCTACGTAAAGTTTTGAAACAAGCTTCTCATACTGTATCGTTTAAAAGCGACACTATTGGTAATTGGAGTGACTTCGTTGGCGACTTATTAAACCAGTTAGAAACGTCTACTGTATCTACTTCTAAAGCAGCAGATCCTTCTATTGTTTCCTCAGTAAACTTTAATGACACGGATACTGTTACTAAAGGTTTTGATACATTACACAAAGTATTATCTACAGAAGGTATTATCAAAACTCCATGGAAGCGGTTAAATAAACTGTATGGAGAACAAGATGGTATTCGTCGTGGTGAGATGTGGTCTTACGAAGCATTAGCACACAACTACAAATCTGGTATGTTATTAGACATTGCAATTGGTGCTGCTTTATTTAATGATCCATTCACATTCGATATAAGTAAACAAGGACATATTGAATTAATCTCTACTGAAGATGACATGGAGATTATTCTAAAACGTATCTACATGATTCTGGTGCATCACTATCATAACTTGCCTGTAGTCATGCAAGAAATTGATATGGAAGTTGCTAGGAACTTTGTAATAGAGAAGCTCACTGCACGAGGATGGTCTTTTGAAATTACTCGTGTTAAACCAAGTGAGTTTACATATCGTAAATTGATACAGCTTTTAGAACAAAGAAAAAAGGAAGGTAAAGAGATATGTCTTTTGGTACTTGACTATTTATCTATGTTCAACAAGGCAGGATGTAACACAGGTAGCACCGGTGATGACGTACAAGACTTGTTCAGACGTATCCGTGAATACACTGCGGCTAATAAGATTGCAGTGCAGACAGCCCACCAGTTATCTACAGAAGCTAAAGCACTCAAACGTATTTATGAAACTAATTTCCTAGACCATGTAATCGGTAAAGGTTACACCGATGGTTGTAGAAAGGTAGACAACGAATTAGATGGAGAACTATACGGGAATAAGATTAACGTAAGAGGACGTACTTTATTAGAAGTTGGTTGGGGTAAACACCGTGGTGTTGTTCCTTATGACAAACATAAGTATTTCCTATTACCGTTTAGACCAGCTCCAATGTACGGTTTAGAGTACGACTTCGATAAAGAGATCGATGTTAGTCTAGATACTGCCAATGGACGCAGCCAAGCTGACGGTGGTGGGTCTGACTGGTACGATGGCGACTACTGATACAAAAGAAAAAGAAAACATAATAGAGGAGCTCCTAGGAGCTCCTCTCTATGTCCGTACATTTATAGAAGACCTAATTGAATATCTAACACTACTTTATTAAAGATGTGCAGATATTCTGCATCCTTCCCTTCGAATTTAAGAACAGAGATTGCACTCTCTGAGACTTTAAAGATTGCTGCAGGATATATATCCGCCTGCAGATAATCGTTAAATGTATCCGTTACATAGTTTGTGATATTTTCTTGCATCTTTAGCTCAAGGTCTTCTTGAACCAACTCACCAAGGAGAAAACCTTCATAAAGGTTATCTCCTGTTACCGCAATCACATTTGCTAACACTTGACGGCGTAAGGCCTCGCCGTGGTTCTCAATCATGTTAGCTGTTAACACCGAGCGTTTAGCTAGGATGTTTACTAGCTCAGTTAATTCTAGTATTTCAACTTTATAATTAGACATAATTTTAATCTCTTGTTAGGGGCGGAACGTTAGTGTTCCTATTCACCCTGACTATGTATGATTAAGATTATTTGGATTCAACTTTCTGTTGTAGTAAAGGCAAAAAGAAAAGGCCCCATACAGGGCCTTCTTTATTAGTGAATAATTTTACCCGTAACTACATTCACTACAGACGGTTTAGCTTTTTCTTTCACCCGTGTAGTAATTTGCAGATTAACAAAATCTGCAATAGTTACAAACTCCTTCTCTGACAGTGTAGCAAAGTCCGCGTTTGCGCAGACCTCGTAGATGACATTGCCTATGTCGTTGGCTTTGTCATTAAGTTGCATGTAAGCAACAGCAGCTACAATAGCCATCTGCTTCCTACGGTTAATGTTTTCATTACCCTTGAAGGTTTCTACAGCTACAGAAAACATAGCGTCCCGCTTGGGGTGAATATTACCCCAATAACGTTCAGCTACTTCTGCATCGTTCATTAAATTGAACGGGGTTGGCAATGAAACTTTACCACGTCGAGCATACACTCGGACGTTTACTAAAAATGCTTCTTTATTGTATTCAGTATCGCGATTGCTCGCTATCAGCATTTGCTGAACAAACTCAATAACATATTTGTTACTTGGATCTGGAGTCATCAACATTGACTCGCCGACCAAATTGCCACCTTTTCTCTTTATTGAATAATAAATGTTGGCTGCTTTAAAAGCCATGTCACGTGCCTTAACCATTCCCTCAAAATGGAGGGCAGCTATGCAGCACATTGCCCCTTGAGTCGCAATGTCGTGAATTCGTGGATCGTTCGACACTGTGTTGAACATGTCTTCCATATGTGGAACCAAATCCACAGTTAGTAATGCACGGCGTCCGTAAACGCCGATGTTGTTTACAAATGCTGCTTTAATTCCGTTTGTAACTGACATAGTCTTAATCTCTTTAAATGGAATGTAAGTAACGTCATTGTTACTTATCACATTGACTATGTATGATTATAAATATTTGAGATCATATCTAGGGAGTCATTACGACTCCCTAGATATGTTGTTAAGACATTACAAACCCGCGACTTGACGGAGACTTTGGAAACACCAAGGTTATTAAATCATCTAACGAATGTACACGTGGTATACCTTCACTGACATATCGGCGTAGTTCTCCTATCATTACGAATGAACGATCTTTTAGATAGTTTCTATTCTCTACTGTTGTTGGACCTTTCACTACGACGTATGTATTTTCTCTAGTGTATAAATACAGAAATGATTTATCTGCAGTACCAGGAGTACCTAGGTCTAATATTACTCTTAACGGATGTGTTACTATTACCTGCATGAGACAACTCCTTTTAGATAGCTTTGTCTTTGGTCATTTCTGCCAATACAACATCATGTAATGTTTCTTCGATGTGTTCGATAAGTTCTCTGTGAATGGACAGTGCTTTAAAATAATCGTGTTTAGCTGCAGACAGTTTAAGTATTTCAAACTTAGGAACCGCATGTAAAGCAGGATGGCAACATTCTACTATATAGTTAGCTGTACACTCAGCAAACTCTTTTGCATCTTCGACTGTATATTTATTTCTAGCTTCATTAACCAAAACACCGTAAAGTGTCGATTTATGTAACTGTTTAAATACCAGCCCAGAACGTCGCTTACGGAGACTTAACTTAATAGGACAGCTGTAGTCGACTTGTTGTCCTAAAGCTCCCCCAAAGGACTGTAGGAGCTCTACGAACCGTGTATCACTAGACATTGGATAACTCCTCGATACATTCATTAATAAATGTGTATAAGTTGTGTAAGAACTCATTCTTCTTATCACCTGTAAATAATCTACCTCTAAAGACTACCCGACACACTTGTTTACAATCTGTAAACATAAGTACAAATTCTTCTTCTGTATAATCTACATTATAAACCATAGCTGCAGAACTCATCTCTCCAGACTTAGATATTCTAATATAGTCACACTTGGAGACATTCTGAATCATTGTACTATTAATAGTTATTAAGGCATTACGAATATTTAAAAGCTTATGGATAAATGAAGCTACATCTTTTTCGATATTGCCCGACTTGCAAACATTGTGTAGAATACATTGCCCACCACCAGTACTAATTGAAAACAATATAGTTGGATGGGGTTCTTTAGTAGGATCGAACATGAAGGTTACTTGACCAAGATCGTTTTCAAGTAAATCTGATTTCTTACGTATCATTTCTAAACCTTTAAATTGTTAGATGTATAGTCACTTATTAATAATGTATGTTTATTTTAAAATACAATCATAATCAGGGAGTCGTAACGACTCCCCAATATGTTTATCGTGGCAAAACTACATTAGCTGGTTGGTCTTGATATTTACCGGCTCTGTCAGCATAACTTGTTTCAACTTCAGTACCACGATAAAATACAATCTGTGCAATGCCGTCATTGGCGTAAAGCTTTACTGGACGCTTAGTTGTATTTGCGAATTCAAGAGTGATATGACCTTCCCACTCAGGCTCCAATGGAGTAGCTATGCAAATGATACCTTGACGAGCATATGTAGATTTAGTTAGAACGTGAGCTAGGACGTCACGGGGCATTACGAACCGCTCTGATGATACAGTCATGACAAAATCACCTGGTTCTAAGATGAAGTAATCAGCTTGTACGGTTTCAGTTTGTTCTGTAGACATTGTACGTACATCAATAACTTCACCGTTATCTACATAACGCAACCACTCACCATTACCACGAACATCATACCCGTAACTCGATAGTCCGTATGAATTTATCTTTTGTCCATTTTCATCAATACGAATTGATTGATTGAAGAACGGCTCAATCATTGGACGAGTAGCGCCCATGCAAAGTTTGCCGATTTCTTTGTCGCTTAATAAAGCACGTGTTGGTTCTATCATGGTGTAATTACTCTTTAATGGTGTGTAAGTTCAGAATATAGCGGTAAGGATTAACTTAGGAAAATTGAATAATGTCTATACATGTAAAAGTAGGTAATGTTTTTAAGAACGTTACTGAGATAGGAGTTAAAGTAGGGACTCAGATGCGTTCCACTGTAGAAGGATATATTAAGGTAGGTACTACTTATAGATACTTCTTTAGAAAGATCATGTCTAAGGTTTGGTATCTGGGTATTGACAATCCGCCTCAAGGTAATTGGATCAGTGCTGCCTATGGTAAATTATCTAGCGGTGTCAATCGTTTAGTGGTTATTGAAGGTAGTAGTAACCGTGCTATTTATAGTGACGCTAAGGGACCTAGACGCGGTACTTGGAAAACTGCTTACTTGCCAACTATGGCTGGCTGGCAACGTATCACCTTTGGCTTAGGTAAGTTTGTAGCAGTGTCTACATTTAGTAACAGAGCTGCTTGGTCGTCTGACGGAGTTACTTGGTATAGTAGTACATTACCTTACACAGGTGGTTGGGGCGAAGTTGCTGTCGTTGGTGGTAAGTTTATCGCTACGCAGTTCGGTACAAGAACGGGTTTAGATAAAACAGATAAACTAGCTTATTCATTAGACGGCGTATCGTGGACTGGAGTTACTCTACCTGTAGCTGGTAACTGGACTAAGGTACGTCATAACGGAACTATCTTTGTTTGTTGTTCTGCTGGTAGTAACGACTACATTTATAGTTCGGACGGTATTAGATGGAACAGGGCTAGTATGCCTTCTATATCTAACTGGGCCGGTCTAGAGTCTATGAATGGTGAGTTTATATCTATCGGCGGCGTAGCTAACGTCAATAGTAATGTATATGCTATTTATAAAAATGGTAGATGGAACGAACGAAGATTCCCTGTATCTGCCAAATGGGCAACTATTGGTAAATACGATGGTGAATGGGTTATCGCAGAATTTAGAGGTGGTCCATTGACATTGGTTAGCAGTGATGGTGAACAATGGGAAACTAAACCACTAGGATTAATAGGTGCTGCTACAATAGATTTAGTGGATGCTGGTAATGGATTATTTGCTGTTTTGTACGATAATAGCTACGGTCCGAGATATATGGCACCTACGACTGAGATATGATAGATTGTATGCCCTCACTTTCATTAGATAATACGGAGTAAGATTAATGGCTACACTTTTAGGTAGACCAAGTAATATCTTAATATTGGAAGCTATTAATAAAGTTAACATTGAACAGTTTACGTTTGATGATTTCGATTTTAAACTACCAGTAGTAAACACAGACCACGGTAAAAACACTTATCTTGAATTAGTCGGTAAGGGTCAATACTGCGGTGAACACTGGATTAGCTATAACCGTTTAGACTTTGAAGTACTATTTGGTTTAACATGTTCTGGTAAAGCAGAAACTGTTATTAAAGGCATGACCACCATTGGAGCTATTGTAGCTGGGTTAAATACCAGTTATGGATTAGCTTTGGAACAAGTTGACATTGTAGAGCCTTTCTCAACTGTAGTAGATGCAGATACTGCAACTGCTATTGAGTTAAATGCTCATGTACACTCTTATGCTTATTTTGGTAAGTTCTTAGTACACTTTGATACAGCTGTTGGTTTAACCTTAGATGACATCATTCCAGACCCAGTACTAGACGGCTTGTTGATGATCAACATTGAACCTGGACGTCCTGACCTTGTAGAAGTGATCGTCGATCCTGTACTTGATGGTTTAAATGAAGTTCCTTTATCATAGAGGTTGACTATGTACATTAAAGATTCTGACGGTTGGAGAGGTACAGCACTGACTGTACAAGACCGTAACTCTAACGAGAACGCGAAGACAGACCAACAGTTCATTAAGATTAATGGACGTTGGGTTGGGATGCCGCGTAACACGTTTGAATGGATTCAGCAGACAATGCCGTTTCCTTCAATGTGGAACGTTGCAGTGCCTATGGAAGGCAAGTTCATGGCCATCAGTGAAAACCCAAACACAATCTCTTTTAGTGGAAACGGTGTTGAGTGGGATCATGAACCATTTGACCTTACGCGGAACGGCATTGACATGTTTGTTCCTACACTTGCAGTAGAACAATTTACTGGACAACATCCATTTTTGTTCATGTCTGGTATTGATGTTTATTACACAGCTACCGGTCATGAATTTGGTAACTGGGATAACAACACATTGCCATTTGCTGGCAATTGGATAGCTGGCGCTTCCTCTGCTGCTGGTACTGTTGTAATCGAAGGATTCCAGTACGATGAAGATGGTGCGCAAGTTGCTACAGATAGAGCTGTATTTATTACAGACGAAGAAGACTTTGTAATACAACTTCCTAGTAAACAATTCTGGGTAGATGTTCATTACAGTGAAGAACGTGGTTACTTTGTAGCTATTGCTAAGAACAGTGACGTAAACGCTAACAGTCTAGATGGTATCAACTGGACTGAGTTCAAGATGCCTCGTGTTGAAAACTGGGTGAGCATTGCTTACGGTTCAGGTGTTTGGGTTGCTATTGCTGAAGGTGACGTAGTTGCTTACAGTAACTGGGCTCAGAATACTTGGGTTGAAGGCAGTAACTGTGCTTACGCTCCTTGGACTAAGTTAGTATTTAAAGGGGATCGTTTCCTTGCGATTGCATCTCCACACGTAGATACAGTTTGGTCTAGGGATGGTGTTAGTTGGGAACGTCTAAAATTACCTGGAATGCTGGACTGGAGATGTTTAACTTTCTTAGGTAGTAAATATCTTGCCGTTGCTGCAAATAGCGACATGGCAGCAACTTTAGACTTCAATGAATTTGGAGCTTCTACCGGAAACAAATGGCCAGCGTTCGGTATCGATTATGAACATGTTTTATATCCTGTTCATTTCCACAGCAACGGCTATGCGCCAAGACCAGCTGAATAAGGAGCAATATAATGTCAGAAGAACAAGATGTGACATATGTGGCTATATCTCATCTAAATCGTGGAGCTCCTACGGATTACACCATTATACATAATGGTGTTTCAACTGTACACAAAACTCCATTTAAATCCTTTATATTTCCATTCATTACGTCGGACGAAAACGGCGATCCACTGGTATGGAACATCATTTATAGTGAATATGAAGGCCCTGTGTTGTTGACCGGTGCTGGTACAGTCAGAGACTTTACCAGTGATGAGTTATATTTCATAAGCAATACAATTGATCTTTCTCTATTACACTGGGGATTTGATGAAGGTAATTTTGTATACGACGGCATAAAGTTTGATGAACTTTATGTAAGCGGCAATTTAATTATTGTTAGGGAAGATACAAATTTAAAAATTTATACTAAGTCAGACGGACTAATAAATAACACGTATACGTATTATGGTCCTAGTGACCGTATGCGTCCTCACGCATATATTGAAATTGCCGTTCATACAGATGCATGGAAAAGATATTTGCTAACATCTAACTCAGACGGCCAGGTTATAATCGGAATCGTAGATGGAGATGATGAGCATTTCTATTTTAACGTAGAAAATAAGTCCTTGACGAAGGAATACGGTTTAATAATGTCTTCGGGGGCCGAGTATGTGGGGCTGCGAGATCCTCGCGAACCTTATTCGGTGAGTTCGTTATTTGAAATGCCAGGTGAGGTTGAGGAAGTTTTACAGACCGTTTTCTTCACTGGAGACGACAATCAAACCTATGTAGTTTGTAATTACAATACATATAGTTCCCCTATTATCAAGATTGGCATTTTCAAAGGATTTGGACAACCAGCTGAATTTATTCAAACGATCGGAGATGATTTATCATATCCTCGATTAATAGCCCATCCTAGAGGGGTTATTATTAAAGCTGATAACGATTATTCTAAAAAATATACGATTTATGAAGTTGGCCCTTCTGGGATAGTAGAAACTTCATTTGATCCTATATTTCCATTGGAGGCCGATCATCTTGAATCCAATGACGATTTAAAAATTGGTATTGATGGCAAGTATGCATTTGCTGATATATTTAATGTCCCCCACTAATCGGAGTTTTATTAATGTCGACCAAAAAGAATCAAATGGACAGACGTTTTTACGAACTGTTCGAAAGAATTAATATACGTTTAAACCGTAAAGCTGAAGTTGGTAATATCGGTTCAAGCGGACAAGCTGTTGTGTTTGACGCTTCTGGTAGTTTAGATGCCGGTGGTTATTTAGGCGATATGGCTGGACGTAACCTTTACGTTGGTAATGCCGTTCCGCCAGATTCATTGGGTTATGATGGTGACTTGTTTGCACTTATCAACAATTCCCGTGCAGGTAAATTACCAGCTCGTGCTAACTTCCGTGAGTTTGCTTCTTCTGGTAGCACATCTGTAGTTGTAGCTGATGGTCAAGGCCATTGCGTAGTTACCACAGACGGTGTTGGCTGGGATGCGGTAGAGATGCCTTCTATTGCTCGTTGGTCATCTGTAGCGTTTGGTGATGGTAAGTTTGTAGCTATTTCATTTAACGGTGAAACTGCTTATTCAACAGATGGTTACACATGGGCTGAAGGTGCACCATTGCCTGAAGGACACAACTGGTCTCGTGTAGCTTACGGTAACGGTCGCTTTGCTGCTGTAGCGTTTGGTGCTAAAGCTGGGGGTGGTACTGATTGCTGTGCCGCTACTACTGACGGTGGCATTACTTGGTCTGAAGGTACTTTGCCGCAACCATTGCTTTGGACTAACATTGCACATGGTCCTGCTGGGTTTGTTGCCATCACTGGTCACTTGGCCGTTATTGCTAAGTCCAATGATGGTACAAGTTGGATTGAGCATAAGTTGCCAGTTCCTGCTGTATGGACATCAATTACCTTTGGTGGTGGTAAATACGTAGCTGTTGCTCAAAACTCTAGCTATGTTGCTTACTCTACTGATGGTGTTTCTTGGACATTAGGAGAGTTACCTTTCCATGGTAACTGGAACTGTGTTGCTTACCATGATGGCGTTTGGGTAGCTACTGCTGGCCGTGCTGACTACGTAGCAATATCTTTAGACGGTTATGAGTGGTTTGAACAATCTACTCCAGTGAACGCACAATGGCAAGCTGTTGGCGGTTTAGGGGATATGTTGTTTTACGCAGCACACGACTCAGAGCACGTTGTTACTCAGTTTGTTGGTGACCTCAAGTCTCCTCCATCTTTAGTAGGTGGTTCGGCTGGCGGTCCTGGTGGAGATACTCCTCCTGTTGATGTTGGTCGTCCTGGTGCTTTCTGTAAGGCTCCATCATCATTAGTCGAAAGCTTAGTGATGTGGTTTACTCCTGAACCAGATGCAGATGGTACTATCATCGAATGGAATGCTACACAAGGTAACGTTCTTGGTAAGATCCACAATCCGCCTAAAGGTGCTAAGTCAATTTTGATTTCTAACTTCGGTAGTTTTTACGATGTTGTAATGAAATTTGATGCAGGTGCTCTAGCTGCGTTCAGTGATTCTTTCCTTTATCACGGTAACGTGTTGAACGACAGATGTACTAGTAACATCTATTTCTCTCAGATACAAATGTTAACAGTCGGTAGTGGTATTGATTTAACTACCAATACAGTAACGTTCAGCCATGTTGATGTTAACAGCCACATGGGTTCTGATCGTAACTGGTGTATCACTATCACACGCGGTTAATTTTACAGCATAGATCGAGGGGACAATTGTCCCCTCTTTTGTAAGGAAATTTAAATGTTTGACGCTATAAGAGGTAGACTTGGTTACGTAAGTGTAATCGAGGATAATACAGAAATCGTTATCAATGGTGTCAATGCAAGGTTATTGTCATCTGACATTGGTAATACCTGGAACACTTCTAGAGTATTCAAATTCATATTTCATAAATCCACTTCGTATAGATTACATTTTCGTAAGTTCTTTGCACTTGAAGTTTTGTATATCCTTGAATCGTTGTTAGTGTCCGATACTAGACGCACTCCTCGTAGAGTACTTACTAAAATCATATCTGAGTTAAAGATCAATACTTGGATACGTACTACTATCGTCCCAGGTGCTGTATCGCCATTTGACTTCAGTAAACTAAAAGACTTTACGAAACAGCCCTTACCTCACCAACGTAGATTCCTAGATACGTACGCTGAAAATACACACAGATACGGTTTGAATGGTTATATCTTGGCTGCAGACCCAGGTGCTGGTAAAACGCTCATGGCTCTCTACACTGCACGTTGTTTACATTCGGACGTTACTATCTGTATTGTACCTAACAACTCTGTAAACGAAGTGTGGAACGCTACAATCGACAATGATATCATCAACGATAACTCCAGATGGTCAACTGACTCAAAAGAGCCTTTAACTGGAGATAAAAGATATTACGTGTTTCATTACGAAGCATTAGATAAAGCATTAGCATTGGCTAAGTCTTTACGTAAAGGAACCAAAGTAACAATAGTGTTAGATGAGTGTCACAACTTCAATGAGATTAAATCATTACGTACACAACGCTTTATTGAACTGTGTAAAATGTTAAAACCAATCTCGGTACTTTGGACATCTGGCACACCTATTAAACAAATGGGATCTGAAGTAATTCCTTGCTTATACACGATCGATCCGTTGTTCAACGATTATGTTAGCATTGCATTTGGTAAGTTGTACGGTGCTTCTGCTACACGCGCTAATGACATTATAAGACATCGCATGGGGCTGGTTACATTTAAGGTAGATAAAACAACTATCTTAGATAATGAAGTAATTGAAACCCGCATTGATATTAAAATGCCTAATGGCAAAGATTATACCTTAACTACCATTAGAGATAAGATGGCTAAGTTCATTAAAGAACGTTTAACCATGTATCTTGAAAATATGGATGAATACGAAGCGTTCTATAATCAATGTATTGAAGATGTAACTCCTAAGATGTCTTCTAGTCAGTTGAAAGATCTAGCTACTTATAAACAGTATGTTAAAACTATCCGTAAAGGGTACGATCCATTCAACATGCGTACTGAGTCTACATTCTGTAATAAGTTTGAAGATACTGTAATCATTGCTAATCTTGATGCTAAACGTAAACATGAATTTAGATCAGTTAAGTCAATAATAAAATATGTCCAGTTGAAGATAGTAGGTGAAGCTTTAGGTGGGATATTAGGCAAAGCAAGAGAAGACTGTCACAGAGACATGTTAGATCATATTGACTTTTCCACTATCATTGATAACTCTGAAAAGAAGACATTGGTTTTTACAAGTTATGTGTCTGTTGTAAAGGATTGTAATGTCGTTTTAGAAGAACAGGGCTATAAACCAACTTTAGTGTACGCAGAGACTAACAAGAATCTGTCTTCTATTGTAGATACGTTCCGGAAGGATGAAAACGTCAACCCATTAATAGCTACGTTTAAGTCTTTGTCAACTGCTGTTCCGTTGATCATGGCTAACTCTATCATATTGCTCAATGCTCCTTTTAGAGAATATGAAAAGAAACAAGTTGTAGCTCGTATTGATAGATTGGGACAAGATAGTCCTGTACGTATATTTGAGGTATTCTTAGACACTGGTGACGAACCTAATATATCTACACGCTCTAAAGATATTTTAGAATGGAGTAAACAACAAGTAGAAGAAATCATGGGTATACATCTTGGTCCTTCTGTGGATATTGCTCTTGAATCATTATCAAAACCGTATATGGGTAACGTATGAAAGAATTAATGCAAGAGGTGATGTCACAACCTGAACCTATTGTGGCATCTATTGAAGAGATAAATGGCGCTTATGATGAAGTAGAGAAACAAGCAGACACACTTGATACTCTTGTAGAAGTAACGGCATCTTTAGAAAGTCTTTTAACTGAAGATCACGATACATCAAGTGTAATGTATAGTCACGCGTTAGAAGCACTGGCTCGTCGTGTGTATCTACCATGCGATGAAATTCATGCTGCGGTTGAGTCGGCTGACAAGAAAGACAATCTATTAAAGCGTATGTACGAAGCGATTAAGAAAGCTTTGGTTAAAATGTATAACGCTGTTAAAGACTTCTTTAAACGTATTGTCAGTGGTGTTGCTGGTTTATTCCGTCGTAAAGAAAAATTAGTTGAAGATGCTAAAGCGTCTAACAACATAGATTGGCAGAAAGCTTGCGGTGAACTTAAAGAATCTTACGACAAACTCATTAAAGAGGTGCGCTCTAATAGTAAAAAAACCGAAGAGTTGTCTATTAGCAACGCCGTAGCTAAAGCTGAGATCTACAACACTCAAGATCTCAAAACAGCGACAAATACGATTCAACGATTACAGGATCAGTTAGCTGAATTGACCAAAAGATCTAATGAACTTTCTGCTACTAATAAACAGATGGAAAAAGAGATTAAGGAAACTTTAGCTGTAAGTGATGACACTCGTCGTGGTTATGATAAAGTGATGTTAACTGTTGAAGATATTGATACGGCACTTAAACGAGTAGATGAATTAGTCAAAGCGTCTGAAAAACACGCTAAGGATTCTGCTGAAGCTTTAAAGATAGCTAACCATAATGCTGATAGCGCTAAGATGAGATTTGTCGAATCTGCTACTCGCATGAAAGACCGTTCTTTAACAGCAGCTGCTAAGTTTGAAGCTACTGTAGCTCGTGATCTATTAAAGATGTCAGAATCTGCAGTCAAATAATTAATCTTAGAGGGATGTAAAATGCGTACAATGATGTCCGAAATATTTGAAGCTTCAACCCCAGCGTTAGAAGACTGTGCTTGTGAGGCAGTTGATGTTGCACAAGAATTCCATGAAGTAGAACAACAGTTTGAAGTAGTTGAAGGTCTAGAAGAAAGTACAGCTGCGTTAGAAAGCTTATTTGCTGGAGAACATGATACTCAAAGCGTAATGTACCAACATGCTTTAGAAGCCATCACACGTCGTATACATTTGCCTAATGAACTACTAGCGCCAGCGTTAGAAAGCAGCGATGGTAAAGATAACCTTCTAATCCGTATGTATAAAGCAATTAAAGCTGCATTAGTTAAGCTTTACGAAAAGATTAAAAGTTTCTTTGCTGGTATTGGTAAATGGCTTTTAAATCTAGGTAACCGTGCCGATAAAGTTGAGAAACGCATTAAAGAAGCTATTAAAAGTAAAGATGCTGAAATCGAAGAGCTCAAAATTGATATCAGTAAACTTGAAAAATTCCATGACGAGTCTATGGACGAAGCTCGTGTGAAATATCGTAAGTGGAGAGAGAACGCAGATAAACTCCATACGGATAATATCGAGATGTTGATCGATTACACAAAGATGCGTAGTGGTGATTTAGATAAGATAAAAGAAGCAGAGTTAAACCGTAGTAGTGCATTAAACATTAAAGCTAATGTAACTATAGAACGTATTGACTGGGCTGTTGCCACTAACGATACTTTATCTGTTATCGAATTAGCTAAAACGTGCAAACAAGCTATTGAAGACATGATGGCTAACGAAATTAAGTTTAAAAAACGTATTGATGAAGAAATCGAATTAGCTAAACGAAATAGCGATATGGTCAATTTATCATTATTGGAAAGGTTAGCAAAAGAACGTTCTAAACTTTCTACAAAAGAAGTTAACATCGAAGCTAAGCGTGCAGCAGAACTTATACGTGCAGCAGAACATGTTGCGTCATCGATCAAAAGTAAGAAATAGGTTAACATCATCGTACAAATTTATCTTCATTATAAGTGAGGGCTTTTAACCGAAGATCTGTTTGTATGACGAGCAAAACCGATAGAAAGGCTACACTCGTAGCTCGTGTTTATTTAAATCATTTAGGAGTTAGACTAATATGTCCACCCTAGGAAAACCAAGTAAAGAACTTGTACTGGACGAAGTTAATAAAAAGTCCACAGAAGTTTTAAGTTTTGCTAAGATCTCTTTTGCACCGCCTGCCATTAATCCAGGCAATTTACACGATCGTAATACCTCGTTATTGCTAACTGACATCAGTGGCGAATACAACGGTAGTACTCGTACAGTTTTCTACAATCGTTTAGACTTACAAGTCTTATTTACAAACAGTGGTATTTCTGAAATCGTATTGACCAAGCCAACTGACTTTACTTCTGTAATTCAGTTACTTGACGAAATCAACTTGGTGTACGGTCTTGCTCTGTCTGATGAAGACATTGAAGATGAAGCGCCAGCAGTTGGTGATGCTCAGGTATTACGTGTTAAATCCACGTCTTACGCTTATCTGAATCAGTTAGCTGTTACAATTGATTCTACGCTGCCACCAGTTGAACTTGAAGACGTTATTCCAAACAACATTCTAGATGGTTTAAACTACCCTGAAACTGTTGCTGGTTTGATTCGCCCTATCATCGTTTACGGTAACCTAACCGGTCCAGGCGTAAATGAAGAAGGTCAGCAGCTGTTAGGTGTTGATCATCCTGTTCGTGACTACTCTGTCATGACTAACGATGAGTTAACTACAGCATGGTCGCCACGTCATCGTGTTGGTGGTATTTACTACACCGTTGCTCCAGTTGATGGTAAGTTTACTGTATCTGCTCCAGTTAGTCAAGACGGCGTTGCTGTTATTGACATGAGTTTGAGTCTGATTCCTAAAGTCGGTTCAACGTTCGATAATTACAACTTAACTGAACTGTATGATATTTACGTTATCGCCAACTGCTCAAGTAACAGTAACAATTCATTCACATTCAAACTAGCAGCGAAAGCTGATAAGTCTGGATACGAATTTATTGACGATGTTACCGGTAGCACTAGCATTAGTAAAGCGGTTGATTACGCAGTTACAGCTGACAAGTTGACATGTCTGATGTCTATTGATGTAGGTCCTACAAGCTCCTACAACGGCGACTATGAATTTGCCATCGTAGCTACTCGTCGTCGTAGCATCGCTCATCGTTTAGCTAACGTTGCGCAGGTGTCATTCGTTAACGCATGATAGGAGCATCCAAACATGAGTTTAAATACAGCTCTACGTGGTGGTTCTGTTGCGGTTATTGATTTGATCAATAGAGACAATGATACCAATTTCAAAGAAGGGGACTGGGTTTTTAGTAACCCAGTTGTCACCACTGCGCACCAACGTAATACCAAAGTTGTTATTACAGCCACTCCTGCTATTGGTGAGGAAGGGTTTCGTACTATCTATTACAACCGTATCGATATTACAGAATTCATTACTCGCTTGTGGGGTGCTGAGATACCAAGAGTAGACATCTTTAACTTGTCTCAACTACATGAGATCATTGACACCCTTAACTGGGAATATAGTTTGTCTTTAACTACCGATGATTTTGATGATGTTGTACTTGATAAAGAAAACGCAACTCAACTTGTTAATTTAAACATCAAGTCGGGCAGCTTAGTCTACTTAGGTACTTTGCAGGTGGAACTGATTAACGTAGACTTTAGTAAAGCGCGTAAATCAGACAATCGATTCCGTGTTACATCAGACGGTTATTTACGATTAACTATTTAAAAGGAATGGTTAAATGAGTAGTAAAGTTAGATTTCCAGGTCTTACTATCCAAGATCTGGCCCTAGCAAATGAGTTGGAAAGCTCGATGCTAGTAGAAACCGAAACAGCGACCGGTAGCAAGTCTGTTACCATCGGTGCCATCACTGCATTTATTGGGCGTGACTTTTATAGCCGCGTTGAAATCAATCAGAAGCTGGCAGAAAAACTTAACGTCAACGGTCAGGTTGAAGACTCAGCTAAACTTGAAGGCAAAACATTGGCTCAAGTCCAAGCTCTGTTTGAAGAAATCACCGTCAACAACTCAACTTTGTTTGGCGGACGTCAACCTAATTCATTTGCTTCTCAGGCCGACCTTGATGAAACAAACCAAACAGTTGCCGAGATTGTTCTGCTACTGAAAGAACTGTTTGAATCTTTAAACGATCCAGCAGGTAGAGGTATGAATCCATGAGTAGTAGTTTAGATGAAGTAAAAGCTCTACGGGACGCGTGGGCGAACAACCTTTACAACAAAGACGCGAACAACTCAGCTAGATTAGCTGGACAAACCGTACCTGAGTTGAAAGAAACAATCATTGAAGAACCAATGAGTGAAGTTTCACGTGTTGAAGCTAAGTTAGACGCTCGTATTGCTCGTCGTGATAACCCTGACCAAGTAAGTCGTCATCAGGTTGGTTTGGGCGATGTTAGTAACTACCCTGTTGCTACTGAAGAAATTGCAGTCTTAGGTGCATCTAACCATCACTACATGACTCCACTGGTTACTAAGTCTTTGGTAACTAGCCTTGTCAATACTTTGGTTGGCGATGGTGACTTTACAGATCTGCTTCAAGCTGTTGAAGATCTTAAAGCTGCAATGGGTGAGGGTACTGATCTCACTGCACTGATGGAGCTTATCGGCACTAAGTTAGGTAAGTTGGAAACTGCGGCTGACTCTACTAAATTTAACGGTTTAACCACTGCCGAATTTGTTACCCAGGTCATTAAAGTTACAATGGTTGACGAAGCTGTCCATGCACAGGACTCTGATAAGTTAGGTGGTTTAACTTTAGAAGAGTTGCGTGCTACGTGGGATGACGTTCGTGCCGGTACTGACGAAAACAAATTCGTTAACGTTGTACAGTTAAAGAAATATGTTGAGAATGGCGCTGAGCCTTTAATTGATCACCTGACACTAATGTACGGTGAAGCTCTTGAAGTGCTTAATGGTAACTCATCTGGTATTCCAGTTGAAGATATGTAAGTAACGACATAAAGGGAGAGCATTTAGCCCTCCTTTTATGCTGTTGATTTACTCACTGTCTTTCCAGTTCTTTATATTAGTCAGACGGGCATTACAAGTAGTGGTGTGTTTGATCTGTTTGATTAACTGTATTGTCAGAGCGTCTATGCGTTCTTGATAAGTTAAGATCTCCCACTGATCTAATGGTAATGGTCTTTCTATTATACACGTTTGCATCCACGATTCGTTTATAATAGGTTTTGGACTATCTACATAAATAGTTCTGGTTGTACATCCCATCAGTAAAGCTAATGTTAGTATCCATAACTTGCGCATTGCTTGTCTGCTCCATTAGTGGCTAAACAATAAGCTTTCCATAAGGACTGTTGGCTATCAACCCTGTAAGGCTCTGTGGGGAGTTTGACCGGTATGTCTGTATTGCTAACACACTTTGGTCTTGGCTGATAAACTAACTGATTAATGATCTCGTCAAAAGATGTTTCTATTTTAACGATTTCTTCGGATAAGATTCCATCCAGTTTATCATTAGTAGATATCTGCTTAGTTAGAGAATCATTACTTGTCTTTAAACTACCATTGGATATTTCTAAAGTAGTGATATCTCCACGTAGATTTTTGATAATACTATTTTGAAAATAGATTACGGACAAAGCCAACAATAAGCTTACCAATAGAACGTATAAGATGCGTTGCGACATTGTCATTACATTTACCCACGAATTTGAAGTAGATTGTACCACGGTTAATGAACATAGTACGTTTGATTACTACTGGAGTAACTACAACCACCACACCGCTGCCATTTTTACGTTTAGCTGTCAATTTAGGATGTAGTGTTAAGTAGTCTTCTCGTATTTCCACGGTGTAACCAATACGTTCACCCATTTGGAAACGTAGTTTGGTTAAAGCTTCTGTAAAGGCTTCATAGACATCTTCACATGACGTATATCTAGACAATGCGAGTCCAAGTTCATCTGATGTTACAAAACTTGTTATATTTTTCATAGTAATCCTAGCCGTTAGAGTTAAAGGTCTCAATTGTGTGCAGTTTACACGTTGCTATATAATCATTAAAGTTAAGAGGTGAATACACATGGCTACTGAAAATATCGGTACTACACCGCACGTTTCAGATTTTACACAGGCTCCAGAGAAGATCATTTTCGATCTTATTAAAGCCGACAATCCCAATAATGGTTTCGCAGAAGGAATGGTTACTTACGGTATTCCAACCTCTAATGAAACCGATCCTGATGGTCGTAATACCGATATCACTTTAACATCAGTTGAAGGTTCTGGTATTGTTGGTTCTCGTACTGTTACATATCGTCGTTTACGTCTTGAAGGTTTTATTAAGGAACCTGATTTTGTATTAAACAAACGTGACTTTACACAGCTATCTGAATTAATCCCACAGATCAACTCAGAACTTGGCATCAACATTACAGCTGCAGACTTTAACGAAATCGCTTTACCTACCTTCAGTGCAACACCTGGAGAAGAACATGAAGTTACCATTACATTTAAGGCTAACTCTTTAGTCTGGATTGGTACACATGTATTAACAGTACGTGGTGACGATATTGATATTAACTTGGTTATCCCAGTTGATAAGTTAAGCGGCTTGAACGTTCCAGCTTAAAGTAAATAGAGGGATTGTAAATGTTTTTATTAGATGGTAGAAGTGACACTATTGTTGCTAACATCGTTAATACACTCAATCCCCGTTTACCTATTCCGTTGACTGAGCAGGACTTTTACTTCGGTAAAGGTAAAGATATACTGCTCAGTACGCGGTTACCATCTGTTACGATGTACACATCGCCTTACAAAGGCTCTGTGGTGTTCACTGTTGAACGTATTGATTTGTCAGCAGCCTTTGGTACTACTATACCTACTGTTGTAGGTGTGGCTAAACCAACGCTACATGACTTACTTCCAGATCTTAATAAGTTACTGGGTGTAAATTTCCATATGTCAGATATAGTCAACTATACATTAACATGGTTAGGTGACGGTGAAGAGATTAACCTACGGGTTAAAGCTAAAGATAACTCTCCTGGATATCGCGGAGATTTTATCATAAAGTATATTCAACGTAGAGTTAAGCTTTATGAAGCTATTACGATTCTAGATCTCGATCAACTCAAACAACCGGATGGTTTGACTGGCGATGCATTGTCTATGTCACATTTAACATGGGGATTAGACTTCAGTGCTTACAGTAAATGGCTAACTGTTACAGATGGTGTTTGGGATAAACCTAGCGAAGTTGTTGCTATCATGGCAGAGCTTGGTGTGGTTGGATGGAATAATCTTAATAGTGTAATTGTTCAAGATACCGCAAACGTACCTACGGCTAACAAAACCTATCGTACAGTCATTTTACAAAAATGTAACACTGCAGGTTATGAAGGTTACGCATACTTCCACATGAGGTAAAACACATGTCACTTTATAAAGCTCCTATTACAGGCATTTTAGAAGCGATTGCTAAACAGAACAATGTTACTTTAGTGGAATCTGAATATACATACGGAAATCCTACAGGTATAGGCTCATCTGGTACTATTAACTCGATGATGTCAATTACCGCTAAAACAGAACAGAGTGCTTACGATGGTACTGTAAACGTTAACTACTCTAGATTGTCGTTAGATACATTATCTACGATGTTGGTTCAGCCTTTATTAATACATAACTGCACTACGTTGAATGATGTTGTTGTTTACTTAAATTCCGCACATGGTTTAAATTTAACTTTGTCTGAATTACAAGACACCACCCCAGAATTAACTGCTGGTGTTGGACATATTTGGTTGCGTGCTCGTACTACGTCACGTGGTTGGATTGGCAACGTTAGATTAGAAATAGCTAAAGGTAAAATACCGTTAACTCAATATGTAACTAACACAGCTGTTGGTAAACTACCATATCCTCACGCAGATACACGTAAGCCTTTTGCCGAAATGTATTCATACTGGAGAGACTGTACATCAGCTGCTGATACATTGAGTACTATATTGGTAGACGAAACAGATCTTAGTTTAGTAGCTATTGTACTGAGCGACATAACGGACGATACTTGGGTTACTGATGCAATAGACAGACATTCATTATTAGGAGCTACTGTTCTTTATAACGGTTTAGCTTCAGGTAACACAATACACAACGATGTGTACGACAATTTATTGGTAATTGAACTATCGGAATCGTGTCAAGCTTTAGCAGGGAAACTGTATTTACACTACAATGATGAGGTGTTGTAATGAGGGCTTATGATGAAATACTTAAAGTCCTTAATGAGGACGCTGTTCCTCCCTTCTTGTTTACACGTAAGAATATCTTATTAGGTACTCCTACTGTAAGTGAGGATCCAGTACACAATACTTCTATTACAGTTTCTGGTATTCCGTTTAAAGGATATAATAGTAGCAAAGATGTTCTCTATAAAAGAATGTTGTTAAATGAAGCTATTAAATACGAAGACAACAGTACTGTCATTATACGTAGTCGCAATAAACCAACTAAGTTAACATTACTTAATAGTATCAATGCTATCTTTAATTTGTACATCGAACCCGCTGATGTTTTAGACTTCACAATACCAGAGTTTCTTACTGGATTGGAAACTGATATTACATTAACTACAGTTAGTGGTTCTTTAGCATGGGTTGGTAGTGTTACATTTACATTGATTTATGGTAGGCCGTTCTTAGACGCTGTGATCACTCAGCGCAACCTGTCGTTTCAAACGTATCCAACATCCAACATTAGAACGTTATCTACTAGGATGGTTCTGTGGAACGTCGATGCTACATGTCTTGGTGATGCTCTTACATTAGTTAATGGTAATTTTAAAAACCCTACTGCGGTTAATGCTTTCTTAGCTTATTACGGAATGAATAACTACAATGGTTCTGCTTGGAAAGACGATCTCACTGCAAACGTACCAGAAGCTAATCCTGATTTCGACCGTGTAGTAATTTGTAGATACAATCCTAGTAACGCTAGTGGATATATTTATTTACATTACAATATCTTGGAGGGCTGAGATGAAATTTTATAACCTATCATCTGCTGAGATGGTGTATGGTTTAGTTAATAGTGCTAATGACGATTTACCAGTAGATTTAAATCATGGTAATACATTGATTGATGATCCAGTTGCTATTAACGTAACACAAACTCGTGTTGTATTAACTCCAAGGTTTTCGAGTCCGTATTTTAAGACACGTGAAATTACGTATGATCGAATTAACTTAAACGTATTATTGCGTAATGCTGAAGTACGTGTAGTTAAATCACTTAGAATACCGACAGGTCCTGCTGGTACTAAAGTTACATCTGTTTATGCTTTGTTGGATGAGTTGAATGTAAAGTATGGATTAACTTTAGGGAGAGATGACATTATAGACGTGGATGTTACGAAACCTGCGTCTCATAATCCAGTGACAGGACGCTACGAAAGCGCTGTAGTTGTGCAATGTAAAGAAACATCATTAGGATACGTGGGTAGTTTTAGATTTGTCTGGGAAATGGGTGGAGATAAACCACACATCGGTCAATTCTTTACAGATACACGTTTACGCGGATTTGTGTAAGGAGGTTTAGGATGTTGACGGAAGTACGAGCAGTCAGAGCAACTGCCGTAAAGACTTATTCTCCTACGTTAACTATCGAAGCATTATCTTTACACCAGATCAAACAACATGGTCCGGCTATAAGAGATCATACCTCTTTACGTTCAGTAAGAGCAACGTCTGTATATGAAGCCCCAGCCACTCTAACAATAGAGGCTTTATCATTACATTCTTTATCTATTGTTTACAACGGTATGGTTTACACTGGAATCAATGACAAAGATATATTAGTGTCACCGATTGATAGAAATAATCACAATGAAGAAAGTCTAGTTTCAAGTGTATTTGACATAATCGAATATGGTCCACATGTTGGTAGTGGCGATACTTACGTAACCGTCGATTCTACACCAGCTGCTCCATTTATAGGTGATTTAACATTTACCTATAATCGCGTAAAGAGTATACAACTCAATTCCATTAAAACCGACAACGATAGTGTAAGTCAACTAAAATGCAGCGGCTATATAAAGTCATGTATAAAGGAAGGTCAAGTGTTGGTTAATGGATTTAATGTTATTAGGTTGAAAGAGAACATCATTTTCAGTAAAGACGCAGTTATTAATGTCGTTGTAGAATTAATGTAGGAGGAACTATGAAATACTATTTGCCAATAGACCACCTACCGGTAGGTCCAATGATTTATGACTTTGCCAATCCTTACAAACATAACGGATACACGGCTGGTGGTTTGACATATAGTGATTTTAACGTAGAAGGTTTAAACACTGGCGTAAGTTGGGATGTCTATGAACTCGTAGATATTGCTGGTGTTAAGTGGATTACTTCTATTTCTACTAGAGGAACAAGTTATGCTCCCGGTACTTTTCCGCATGGTGGAGTTGCCAACCAATATGCTCCAAAACTCTTTTGTCCGGCTACAACTACACCCAATTTTCATTTAAGTTTTAAGATTAAATTTTTAGAAGATCGTGTAAACAACATAAATAAGCGTGTGTTTCTAACCAATGTATCGAATAAAGTTAATTTATTTTATGAAGATTTTGGCGATTTCAAACAAAATGATGAATTTGAAATCACATCAATCCTAAGTGGTGGTACATCAAAAACTTATATTGATGGTGTGTTGACGTCTGAATTTGATGACGCATATTCAACGGGTGATAAATTTTGGTATTGGAGGCTTGGCTTCAGACAAGTAGATATCAGTGGTCGTACGACACCAGCGTTTGTATTTAGAGATTTATGTGTCACCACAGACGACGATACCATTAATAGACAAACATCTGTTAATGGTGTACCTTTATCATCAACCGAACATCCTAATATAGTGGTGCCTTATCAGACCACAGCTGAGGTACCTTGGGTAGAACATGGTACTGTGTTCCCTAATGAGATTAAAGAAACATTGAACTTTACATGTTTCTTAGAACAAGGTATTAAAGAAGTAGCGTTAACTGCCAGCATCATGGTAGACAAACCTACATCGAGACCTATACGTTATTGGTTGAGTCAAGATGGCGTCGTTATATCTAACGTTGGGGTTATTTATCCTAGATTGACAAGACGTTGTGGAAGAAGATTCCCTCTATTATCAATTGATAAAGAATACGATCATACTCGTCAAATAGATTTAACTTTGGTGGTGTTTGATGATTAATCATTTAACGTTAGACGATTTGCCATTAGGTGTTTATAGTACATATGGCGACTCTTCTAAAGGACATGGCGGGTTTAGAGTTTCTGGTTATCCTGTGGCCTATACTGTCGATGCTCAAGGTATTAAAACCGAGAACGAAGGAATCCGCTGGGTAGAACGTTGGTTCTCGATCAATTTAGTAATCCCTATAGAAGAACGAACAACTAAAGATTTTTATATGGAATTTGAAACTATAATGAATTCCATATACGACAGGCAACAAAACCTCGCTAACTATGGATGGAATCTAGTTTTACATAACCAACATAACTCTTTCTTGAAGACTAGAGAATACCTAAGAGAATCTGATGGTGCGAGTACATTACGTTTCCATGTTAACCATACTGATAAAACAATAACATTAACTGTTAATGGGGGTGAATTTACAGAGACCCTCGTTATGACACAGGGATGGTTTACAAACACAAACCCTAACGTCTTGATTCAGATGGGTTTCTCTAGGCCATCTAACGTTAGAATGTGGTTTGGTGATGCTTTACCTACAGTGCGTTTAGAAAACGTACCATTGGAAGTTATAGACCCTGTTGGTTGGTATCCTATCAATGATGCTTTAGAACCATTGACAGATCCATGGGACAGTAATGATCCCTCTTCAAACATTATGGTCTCTGCTTTAGATACAGATTCAAGTGTAACGTTACGTGGACACTTAACACATCCATCTAAACAGATTGACATTCGATTAACATCAAGAGCCTCTTTAAATGACAAACCCATTAAAGTAACATTTAATGGAGTCACTAAAGACATTATTCCAACTGGGACTTTCAAGTATGGAGAATTAGTTTTCCAAGTAGAGGATGTTCCAGCCGGTGAATTTGAAATTATAATAACTAAGGAGTTGTAATGTCTATTCAATTTTATCCTATAGACCATTTGCCTGTTGGACCTGTGGTTGGTGGTAGGAATATGCCTAACTCTGTACACGGCGGTGGGTTGCGTTTAACAGATTATCCCATTTCCTATTCTTCAGGTTATGTGTTAAATTTGTCGATGTATGATAATAAGAAATATCTATTTGGGGGATCAAATGCGTGGGTTTGTGGTCAAGTTGGATTTCACGAGTCTAACATATTTGCCAATAGTGAATTGGTATTTTTTGGTGTCGAATGTAAAATAATCAATTTACCTGTAAACTTAAGCAGTACGGCATACCCGTTTACCATTATGCGTATATCTGACAGTGTACTTAGTGAGCAAAGCGGTACTGTTGAAACTTCTATCTTTGTATTTGATTATAAAGATCTAGGCGATTTTACCGTTGGGGATGTTTTTTATTTAGAGATGTCCATGAAGATAGGTCCGACTGCTGACGGTATAGCTAAAAGATGGATAAATGGCAGACGGATATCTGACCAGCATTTTATACGAGCCAAAGAACTTGATCTATTGACCAATAGAACCGCTTATTTTACTTTAATTTCAAATGCATCATTTGGATATAGAAACATGTATCTCGCGGGAGATTGTTTACCCAACCCAGTAACTAAACGGATCGGTCCTATTTCAGAACAAAGACTAGAATTGGAAGTCGTAACATCTAACGACTGGACATCCAATGATGGTCAGACAATTAATGAGTTCTTGAATCGGGACATATCTAATAACACACCGTACAATCAGTATATAAGGACTGATTCAAATGCCTCTTTAAAATACAAAGTAGTTGAAGCTAATTTACCAACGTTACCTATAATTGGGGTAGTTGGAGTTGCCGGTGTACATAAGGACATTGGTCTTGGAATAACACAAAATGTTAATTCTTCTGCTACTACGGTTTTAAATAAAGATAATCAAAGGGTACTGGGTACTCAACCTTATTTACTAAATACTATATTCGGAGTAGATGATTTTAATAAAACGGTTTTGGATGCTACAGACATCTTAGATTTAACGATAGAACATACGTTTGTAATTACAGACGAGGATTGACATGACTATTAAGATACCTGCTGTAGGTGTATCTGCCTTTCATAGGTACGATCCCCCACTTACATCTATTCATGGAGCGTATGTAGCCAGCTTTGTAAGATTAGAAGATGTGCCAGAACCGCCGATTGAAATTACAGCACGTTCTATTTATATAGCTTCATTTCTAAAACCCCCAGCTGCTCCTAGATTGTCTAAAAGTGTGATTTCTACGATTGTGGAAGTTCACGACAAACTCAATTTACAACTAACAGAACTTGAACATATTGTAAACGCCCTCAATTTGATTTGGGAGGATGACAATATAGTTCCTGTGGCGGTTATGTTTTCAATCGGAGAAGTTGCTTGGATGCAGGATGTTTTTACCAATAGTACATTGGAGCTTATATCTGAACCGGCAGCACCATGCGTTGGCGATACATCAATAAGGTATAACAGGATTGTCTCTAACACACATTTCGATGTAAGTGTTGATATAAACACTGTTAATACATTACCTTTATTTGGTAGTGTTACTTTGTCGCAAGCGGTAGTTGTAGATAATACCCAGAAGTATATTGTATTGTCAGACAGCTTGTTATTCAAAGAAGGTGTGGTAATTTCATTTCCTTATATTGTACCATGATTTGTAATGTAGTAACATATTGGGGAGTCATTACGACTCCCTGATTATGTCTGTAAATCAAAAAAAAAAGAAAAGAACTAAAGGGACCCGAAGGTCCCTTATAGTCATGCGTACCAGGGCTGATCTGGTACGTCCGATACGTATTCAATAACCTTGAACTCTCTAAACTCCTTGAGATTAAACTCTTTATTATCTTCAAACTTCAGACACCATTGCCATTTCAATTCTTTCATGGCATCGTGGGACAGTAATGTAACGGTTGACACATCGCCAACCGTTTTTACTTGAATGTCGTTTTTATTAGCGTACGCTAAAACGAAATCGTTCTTTACGCTATTTACGAATGTGACGAAATTTGTAGGTATTTGTAAAACGGCTTTAAAGGTCATGGTGTTCTCCTTACATGAATAACTCAGAGTTGTTGAATTCGGAGTGTTCTCTTTTGTAGAAGAAGCGACGTTCTAGTACATCTGCAGTCCCTGACGCGCGCTCCAATGCTTCTTTAGGGCCGATGTCTAGTTTGTAACAAGCATCTACAATCGTTGACGGCAGATCGCCGATGATTGCATTCATGGTGTCATCGTTTTGTATTGCTTTTAAACCAAACGCAGATAACGCCGGAATGCATGTTAAGACATACGCCTCTCCTTGGCGTACCATGTACTGTGTGGCGTTTTCGTACCAGAACATGTCTGGGTTTGTTGTTTCGATATTAATTACTTCAAGATCATGAAACTCTGAGCGTGAATCCCAGTACCACGCTAATGAATTAACCGTACTGCGTTGCCCATCTATGTAGGCGATGTATTCGCCCTTTACCTGCTTTACACCGTGGGTGTTTTCACGACATGTGGTGTAACTTGCGGAATCTTCTTCAATTTTATAGCCCCAGCCGCATGGATGATCAGTACCGTAGTAATCATCTACGGATTTATCTTTCATGTCTGCCATGATTTTGTTAAACATTGATTCGCTGATTTTTAATTCTACTTTCATGGTGATACCTTTTTAATACTCGTAAGTAACACTATTGTTACTTATCACATTGACTATGTATGATTATAAATATTTGAGATCAAAAATAAAAGACATAACTAGGAGGGCATTACGCCCTCCATGTATGTTATTGATTAAGTCGTGCATGTAACAATTTAACCATAGCCAACACAGTAGCTAAACGTTTAATTGTAAAACCACGTTCTTTCATCTTACGGTTGTATCCGTTGTCTCGTACCCAGTCCCACAAGTTTTCAGGCTCTTCTAAGTAGGGTGTCCAGTTACCAGAAGCTTCTTTAACGTACCAGTCTACCACTATTGGTTCTAAGTAATAGGGAACGTGCTTGCCAAGTTTATAATACATGACCGCTTCACGTTCATTCATACCGAATTTAACTAAGCGTGCTACTTGCCCATTGCGATACATCACATGCCCACGCTTGGTTTTAGGTAACAACACCACACGTCCAGCTTCTTGTAAGAGTAGATAACGATAGTCGCTTAACTCATTAACTACTCGCATTGGTTCAGCTGGATCAAACGTACACACTACAGCATTTTCATGTTGTACGATGTGGTCTGCTTCTTTATCTGATATGGCGATTGCCCCAATACGATCTTTCTGTTTTATCAACAGGCGTGTAGGTTTGTATCTAACCATACATTCACCTAACATGTCACCGACAAACTCTCTAGCGTAGTCAAAGAGTTTGAAGTACTTTTCCATCGTAGTTAAACCATCGACGGAAGGTGTATAAATTTCAACACGTTTGGTGTTTGTATCTTCTGGGTGTAGCTTGCGCTGTGTAACTGTGAATATCTTATGTTTAAAATATTCAGTCTGATGAAAAGACAACTCGAACATAACAGATCCTTAGTATAATCCCTTTATAACACATCACGTATATTAAAATGTTACGCTATTGGACCAGTCATATTTTAGTCGATTATCGGACATAGCTCTAAGTGTATTACACGCGTCCTCTAAAGAATTGAATGGAGTTAAATACCAATCGATAGAACGGTCTAGGGATTGCTCTGAGAGAGTTGTATCCAGTATCTCGGAGTAACGTCTAAGTGGGATTTTGTCTCCACCTATAACCTCTAGGAAGCGTTCTAAGACATAGCGATAGTATTGTCTGAATTCAGTTTCAGAATGGAACGTGTAAGATACAGAATCTCCTACTTTTCCACTATAGACTACTGATATTCCGTAGTTATGTTCCAATACAACTGTTGATGATCTTAACACCACGCAACGAGGAACAATATACACATGTCCCGATTGGAATTTAATAAACTTACCAACTTGACTATTGATAGGACCATACGTCCAGTTCTTAACATCACAGTGCTTTACAATAACCATATTCTATCACCTTTTAAAATAATATTAATTCATTGAGTTTTTAATATCTTCTAAGGATATATATTTATCCTTAATTTTACGCATTGCACAAGCAGATAGATTAACCATTTGCCTGTAAGCTGAACTTTCTTCTAACTTGTCCGAATCGATCATGCGCAATGTATACGTCTTAGCAATTGGATCTCGGAACATAAGAGCTTTATGTTCACCGTTGTAAGTTTTGGTTCTTACAAAGTAAGGTAGCTTAACACCATCAAGTTCATACTGTCTTGCCAGTAAGAAAGTTTTGAGACCAATATCATAGATTGATTCATTCTCGGTTATCTCTTCCACCAACTTAAGATAATTTTTGAATAGATCTTCCCCCTTACTAAACTTTCTATAAGGGGCGTTAATGCCAGGATATCGCAATTCGTAATAGTTATCTTGTTTACGAAAATGGATATAAAACATTTCTGGGAAACGTATTGAATTACCTTGATGAAACAACATACGCTTTCCATCCACATATTCACACGAAAACATAGTATTTTTCCATATTCGTATATTTTATTAATGGTTCAAATAGATCTTTGTCTAGTGTATTTTCTGCTATAAAAGATTTATTGGATTTTAGTTCACTTAACGATGATTCAATTACATTCGAAATGGTACGTGGATTTTCCCCAAATGTGATTTCATGTACCTTAGTGATGGCTCCTTTACTATCTAGGATTATGTACATTGAATGTAAAAGATCATACCCAATCATTACTTTAGGGTTGGTGAGATTATAAGGTAGTACGTAAGGTGTGTCTATCATGCTACCTTTAAGAATGTTTCTAAAGTGTCCTAGACTGAGATGTATTCCCAGTAGAGCATTCAACTCACATGCAACCGAATTAAGTTTAAGTAACCGCTCTTGCTTTTCAGTTAGATTGGTTACTGTTACTTTCTTGACTGTAGGACTTAACTTACCCAACAGAGCATCCAATACAGCGAGACGCATGTAATGGTAGTTAACATCCCACCCTAAATTGTAATGTACATTGACTAAGTTATAATTGCCATTTTCTTTTGGCCAAATAACTTGTGTCTCTTTCTTACGTTTGAATAAGCCAATCATCGTCTTGTCCTTGTTGATAACTCTTTAACAAATTCAATCTGTTCTGGATACGTGGTTGTGTATGCATCCATTAAGTTAGCACCGCTTATAGGCAACAGAGTTTCATTTAGTAACGATACATCAAAATTGTCATATAGACGTTTAGACGCATCTACAATGTCACTGTGTTGTAATAAAGGTATTTCCAGTAATAGATCAGTACGTCCAGGGCGTAAGTATGCTGGATCTAATTTATCAAGATGGTTAGTGGTTGAGATGATGATTAGATCATTAACTTCAATAACACCGTCGAACGCGTTTAACACAGCAGATAGATTGGGTTTAATTAAACTTTCTAGTTTAGCCCCTATTGTACCATTAGTATCTTCGTTAGTAGGACGCTTGTTTACAACATCTGTACCATCGATATCTTCTATTAGTACAATGCCTCCTGTGGCTGTTGCCAGGGCTTTGATGAGACCGTTAGCTGAAAGAGATGCAATGGGCAAGATGTAAGTTGGGCGACCTGTATAGTTAGCTAGGGCCTTTACAAGAGACGTCTTACCTGTGCCCGGTGGTCCAGACATCATGATCGACAACTTATAAGGCAATCCACGTTGGACGTAGAATTCTTTATTGTTAACAAAGAAGTCAATCCGATCTAACAGTTCATCTTTCTTACCTTTATTAAGATACACATTATCAAATGTACGTAGAGACGGTTTACTTACGAACTCCCATTCCATTTCGTCTGTTAATGTATAGCACCCTGGATCTTTAGGTGTTAGATGCAATCTATTAAACTCTTTGTACAAGTTCTTCAACAGATTGATATCCTTACCTAAGGTACTGATGGTTAGTCCCATCTTCTGTTTTTCAGAACCAGATGAATCTAACGTATAGATACGATACCAGAAAATCTTTCCTTTGAATCGAAAGATGTGTAACCCGGTATATGGTCCAATGTTATCGACGTCATCTGCAGTCTGATTAACCGCGTTAGTAAAGTGTCTACTAAACACAATGCCAGGTTGACTAGCTGCCCATATTTGGAAGTTTCTGTATTGGAGATAGTCACGTCCCCATTCACTACCGTGATCTAGCAATGAGAAACGAATGATAACACGTGACATAACCAAATGATACAAAGACGCCGGTACGTTACGGAGAGTCCATGTAAGCACACCACCGATGTAAACACCAATTAACCCTGACAACATTGGGTTGGTTTGTCCCATTTGTATCAAACTATCTAACATCTGGAAATCCACCTTGTTTACGTGGGAAAGACATGTATTCATAAACCATTTGTTCGGTGATGTACATTTCACCTAATTTACGGCTGTTGTGATATCGGGTGGCCCAAACTACCAATGGTGAAATGTGTTTGAATTTCAAATCGATAATGATTGTAGCACCGAAGATAGCTAACTCCGCTACTAAAGAATGTTCCTGTTCGATTGTAAGAGTGAACTGATCATTTGTAACCACAATGACTGAAAAATCTTTATCTGTTCTGGCTTTACTTTCGATTGTTGCTATCAAGTCGCCAGTCTCTTTAACAGTACCGGGATCTTTGCTTGCATGTTCTAAAGGGAAACGTTTTTTGTTTATAAACATTTTGAATTATCCTTTATCAGTTGAAGTAGTTCATCGCGAGTGTACATCATCAAAGAACCTTCTGGCATCAGTAGTTCTTTCTTTAGAAACTCAAACGCATCTTTTGCTGTAGTATATAATTCTAAAGCTACGCTCTTGATGGAAAGTTGTAAATTTCCGTCTGATGAACTGTTGCCAACCCAGCTAATATTTTCACCCACAGGTAAATTGATTCTGCCTGTTTTACCGTCAGTGAACTTATTAAAATGGTGGACATTGCCGTCTGGTCTCAAGATTGTGTCTTGTGTGTAAGTTGTAGCAATGAATTCGTCTTCTGGATACGTCTCACCAAGTAACTTAAGTGCTGGTTGGAAAGATTCAGTTCTTGGGAAATGAAAACCCATAACAGACACGTACTGTTCAATTGGAACTTTAGCTACATGATACTGTTCGCTATTATCTGCACGGAACTTAGAAAAAATGAATGTATCTTCAATGTAAACCAAAATTGTCATTTTAGCACCTTTAGTTTGGTGGTTGAGATAGTGCTATATTTAGAACCGGTTACGTTATCGATAGATGCAACTATAGCGTAAGATTTAGTAATGTCGTTAGTGTACCGCAGAGCTGCTGTCATGATATCCAAACCCGAACCAATTGACATTATTGTTTCATGGGATGACTTAGTAAACGAATTAGATTTACGTGATATCGTAACAACAAAATCTTTAGTTAATACTAAAGCAGTTGGAAACGTGTATTCTTCTTCATTGAAGCGATTTGCAATATTATATTCCGCATCTATAGATTTTAACAAAATTGCATGGATTTGCTTTTCAATTTCCGAACGGTCTTCTACTAAAGAAGATCCTATTGTACCATAGGCGAACTGTTTATTCTTTGATACAAAGATTTTATCACAGACGGACTTGAACATGAATGGTCCTTCGTACACTACCTGTAAATGGTCTCCGTGTATGTAACCTTGGTGTGTAACTATAGTTGTCATAGTCTGAATTATCCTTTATCAATTGGAGTCATAGTAGAATCATTTCTCATTTCTTAATACTCTCCGTATTAAAACATAGGGGTCCCACAGGACCCCCTGACTGTGACTAGATAGATACTGTGATCAAATTCATTTTGATTGTTATAGACAGGATACCTGTACCTGTAGTATACACATATCCATCCCGATGATGTAACTTTACATAGTTTGTATATTTAGAAGCGATTTTAGAGTTTAGGACCTTTATATCAAAATAACCCGTTGTGCGTATCGTTACTTTTCCCACATATGTCCCTTTATATTTACCACCGGGTTGGTTTAGTTTACACATATCTCCACTACGAAACCCATTATTTGAGGAGGGTCCTTTAGGACGTCCCCTAGGGAACCCATACTTGTCGGATTTGATCATCTGGCGATTACCATATCCTGATGCGACTGCGGTGTAGATCGTAGACTGATCATCCAGGTACGGTACGTACCCTATGCACGCTGCGTCGACCCAGTGGGTCTTCACGTACTGTCCGACATGACGATGGTACGCGGTCTCCCACGCTGGACACTCCACGACCTCGATCCCTAGATCACGTATGCGTTCCACGATGATGTAGCGTGTCCAGTTCATGATACTGGCGTCACGTAACGAATGTCTGATACGACGAATACATTTAGGGATATGTTTTAACCGTGCCATCGAGAGAGGATCTATACGTCCTTTTAGTGCATTCAACCACTCGCTCAATAACATCGTTCCTTTGTCTAGATTACACCGTCTACACGCGAGTTCAGCATTGGCGAGTGCATCTGTACCACCTCTAGATCGAGGTATTACATGTTCGCGTTCTAACCGGTTATCTGCGGAGACTCCCTTACAGTACGAACATACATTACCACGAGTTGTCAGTAAATAGTGACGCATCTGAGTACGGATACGAGCGTCTGTGTCATACTGATCGCGTGTTACGTTCGCCATGGCGTTCGTGTCGAATTTGACCACTTCGAAGTAGACCTTGTCAGCGGGTGTTACACCGAATAGTCGTCTAACCCACGTCGTCACGTTAGACACCCGCGATTCGATCGAGGGTGGTACCCACCCTGGTGGACGAGTACGATTATTAAATCTAGGTTGCCTGTAACGTAATTTACGAGATCTACGTGTGCGTCTAGACGCTGCTCGCTGAGTCATCGACTGTCGGACCACGTCACCACGGTGTTTGATGTGCAGACCGTATACACAGCGTGGTCCTCTATCGAAGAGTGCTACCAGCGCCATGCCGGTGTACTTCGTACCTGGATCTATTTTGATATCGATGTGCTGTACATCGCCTCCTTCACGGTTCTTCAGGATAATCGTGAATGGATATCTGCGGTATACCGCAGCCTTACCACCGTTTAGTAACTCCCGCGCTCGTGCCGGATGGCACGGCATAAGTGGTACGCGGTTAGTGTCTAGCACCAAAACTCTATTTGACATTTACATTATCTCCTTGTACGACACGAGATCGTACAGTAACGTGCGCCTCGATCATGTTATCCTAGGGTTTTATATCTGTACAGCACCGACACGTTACCCACATGTCTGTTTAACTGCACAGCGTAGAGCGTGGGACTGGCACGGCCATCCCACGGTACCTATGTATTCCTAAGTAACGTAGCTACCTCACGGTAGCTAGATCTGGTTACTATTTAGTTATAAGCTAATAAAGGGCACTAGTAACTTTGAACGTTAACATCTGGATAGCAAATTTGTGTGCATCGTAATTTGCTTTAGTAATTACATTTGGATCATAATTAAAAATTATAGTTACAGACTTACTATTTTTATCTGACATGTTATCACCTTTTAAAATACGACATAGCTAGGGAGCCATTACAGCTCCCTAGCATTTATGCTATTAGTTCAATGTACCTTGTACAGGGCGTTCTGAACAACCCATACGACGAGCTTTAACTTCAGGTACAGATACAACATCAATATACCCTACTGGGTCTACAGACACTACAGTACCTAACGCTAACTTGGTGTCGGACGTTACCACAATAGAAACGTTATCAAACTCAAGTGCATACTTGTCACTTTCGGTGGTTGGTTTTGTTACTGTGTAAACAGATTCTGGTGTTTTGACAGCAGCGATAACTTTAAGTGCAGCTTCGACATTGATGAAATTAATCATTTATATATTTCCTGTATGAATTAACGATATTCTTCTAAAGACAACCATTCTTTAATCATGGGACGTAGGAACTTAGATACGTCGTTATCCAATCGAGCTAAGATGCGGTTTTGTTCGTCTACGGTAGAAGCCTCTTTACTTAGCTTAGATAAAGCATATATCACAAGCTGACGTTGAAACGGAAGTGCGATTGTTAGGACATAAGTACCAACAGCTGCAATGACTACGATTAACAAGAATAATACTAACATTCTATTTCCTTCTTTAGGTTATTAAGATATCTTACTTTCAGTTTAGTTGATTCACATGCAAATATAAACCTTAGTCCACGTTCGTCTACGTGTTTATATCTACTCATGTGATTGTTTATAGCTAAGGTTTTGGGCTCGTCTCTTAAAGTACCATTAACATACTGGATAACAGTCCCGTAAATTAAGTCGACTTCTACAGTTAAGTGATATACTTCGTAAACTATAAAACAAAACACGAATACCAAAAACGAAGCAATGTAAAGTTCCATTTGTTCTATCTCACGTCTGTAATGTATTGCTTAAAAAGATTAGAGTCATGTTCTCTTACAACAACCCACCTGCTAATAAAGAACGTTTTTGCAAACCTCTCTCATTTGTGGATGAAATGTCATTACACCATCTATGTATTTAACAATTGGAATGGTGTTAACGTGCCAACCCTCTAGGATAAAGTTGCTGCGAGCTTCTTCACTATCGAAGCGCTCGTATTCGTTTAAATCTTTATCGGATGTGAATTGAATATATTGCACATCCTCATCTTTCACACGACGTACATCTATATCCTTTGTTTGCCATGCATTCGCATTAGGGTAACATCCGCCATAGCGCTTGCCTGAATATAGTGTAATGTCATAACGCGTTTTGTATCTCCATCCATTGTATCGAAATCTAATACCACGTTGCAATGGATGGTGGTTGAACGCAAATCCATCATCTATCATTTAATTACCTATTTTTGACAGAATGTCATTTAATACTTCATTTATAGTGCTAGGTTTATCACCTTCTATAATAACTCTATCAACCTTTGTATCTGCGGTGGATGTTTGACCACTAGCTTCACTAGATCTATTTATTTTAAGTGTATTAAATACTTCTGACATGCCCTCTGTTCTTTTCATTGTTTATTCCAAATATTCGCCGAAGCTTAAAAGTCGTGTCTTTACCTCACTTTTAGTTGCGTACGAATAACGTATAGCGAGTTTATCCAACAGATACATGAGTTTCTCCTCTTCTTAAAGCAAATATATATCTGGTATATTGCGCCATGTCGTTAAATAGACGTTTACGTTGCTTAGAAGTTACATCATCGAACAGAAACAAACCGTGAGTATCTCTCGCTAGTTTATCTCTAGCCTGGGTTGTTAAAGGTAAACTACTGAGCTTACCAATATCGCTATAAACCGCTATAACTTCAGCTAGTTGTTTAAGGGTTCCGTTCCATGCACTGCGTGGTCCAGCTACAGACAGTTGATGATCGGTCTGTTCCCAGTACAGTTCGATGTCAAACTTCTTCTTAGTTAAGTGAGTAATTGTAAAACTGAACTCTTTACTAGCGACACCGTAACATGTACCAGCTTGCCCTTTCTTAACATTAGGGATATCTTTAAGATCTAGATAAACCTTTTCAATTCGCTTTAACATAGTCTAACCCATTTTAAATTTAGTAACAAACTTCTTATATTCTAAAGCGTAAATTTTAGAACGTTTATTAACTGGACGGTAAACAACTGTACGGATGTTTCCACCTTCGCCGTCTTCAGCGATGTGTAAGATTACACACTTAACATTGTCTTGGGATACAACTACGTCATCAACACCTAAAACATTATCAACAAGCACTAGATTCTTATCTGCCCATTTCTTTTGTTCTTTGGTGTATTTCAATCGGTAGTCAAACAAGAAAGGCGTAGCGTGTGCTGAGATCCTACCTATTTGAAAATGAGACATATACCCGTTTAACAAAGCGATACGTAAGATAGCTGTATTGGTTAAATTGTCATAGGGCGATTCAGGTAAAGATAACCAACGTACTACAGACTCGTATCTTGGTTTAGTCAAACGTCCAAATGACGCAACGAACAACATACGTTTAAATTTAACATAGGTTGGATCCGTCTTAGCTAACTTAGGATTAGCCTTTTCAAAGGTTTTAAGAATAGCTTTACAGTGATCTAATATTTCTGTAGCAAGTTCGTCTGAAATTAACTTAAGCTGGTTTGTCATTTGATTTACCTTCTGCTAATGCATTGTGTAAGTGATTGATACACGTAGCGCGCATCTCATCAGATACAGTGTAGTTCATTAAAATGATTTCTATCTTAGATGGCTCGTCGTAAACGTTTTCTAATGTGCCTATGATAATGTTAGCTATCTCAATCAAGAGTGGTTTCAATGGAGCATTTGCTCGTTCAACAATCACACCGTTTTTAATATCCATCAATATAGCTGATTTTTTAGACAGGAACGCTAAGAAATGGTTAAGGTCGTCTGCCTCCAAGATGATACAATAAACCATCTCAGCAAATGGATGTTTAAACTCGACTGTTGTACGACTGGGTGTACGTTGGATAACAGTGAAGCTAAAGCCTAAACCGTCTAGCAAAGTAACTGAACGTTCTGTGCGGTCTAGCTTCTTAGGTAGTAGTTTATAAATACGCTTGTATTGATCACGCACTACTGTAGCGTGTGTTCCATTTAATTTAATCTTCATTACAATTCCCGTTAAATAATATTTGTTGGATTGTAGCTAACATGTAAGTGCGATATAACTTATCTGTAACGTAACGTTCCATTATAACGCACTTGATACATTCCGACATTAAGTCTTCATTGAATGTATCCAGATCGATTATACATTCTTTCTGTATGTCTTCGATTAAATGGTGCTCAAGAACAAGACGTTTAATTTCACTAAGTGCTCTCTTCTTAGGCTGTACCACCACGATCTCATTATCATTATTGTCTAAGTACATGTATTCAATTTTATTCTTAGTGATCTTACGAATAGCCAATGTAAAGATATCATCATCAAGGATATCAATTTTACCGTATTTGCGTTTCCAGATATCTGGAATAAAATTTGGAGTGTGCATTGTTACTTCCTTATTTGCAGAAATCTTCGTAACTAACCATGGCAGCTTGATCGCCTTGTACAAACGTGTAATAGTCAGTTGGCGCTATGATAGAACGTGCTGGTTCACCTTTACCAAAGTAAACTCTCCACCATTCTCCGTTATACATTCCAACTACCATTGTCTCTGTGAAGTCATGGATAATCTCAGTGGTTTCAGCAATGCCTTTAACATCAATGAAACGAAACCCTAGAATTTCAGTGTAAGTGTAAACATAAGTACGTTTACCATTTACATCTAAACCATCTAGTTCGTACTTACATGTACGGATGTCCACAGCACGTTTGTTTATAACGGTCTGTGGTGATGTATACACACTGTATCCAGTACCAGCTAGTAATCCTAACATGAACAATACAAATACCGTCCAGATAACCCACACGTGTCGTTTACGTGTACGTTTAGCTTCTAATAGATCTTTAGCTTTCATGCCAGCATCGTCACCTGACTTAGGTGCGTGTTCCCAATCGTGCATTGTTTCTTCTTTATGCATCGCGTTCAGTGCTTCGTTTAAATCATTTTCATTTGACATAATCTACTTCCTTCACTTCTATGGATTTTAAAATTTCAGTTAGTTTCTTACTCTCATACTCAACTATTGCCATTGCATTCGGAATACTACCCTTACACAGGTAAGTATCACGCTTTACAAATGGGTTCATTAAGTAGTACTCATTACCACCATTTAAATAAACATGTGGAATAACACATTTATACTTAGTATTACACTTGCGTAACTCTTTACTGTACAGTTTGGTTAACTTAGATAATCTTCGTAAATAATCTAAATATAGTTCACCGTACTTACTACTACTTGATTCTAGATAGCGTGTATCACAAATATCACGATATCTTACACGTATCCCTACTTTAATTCCACTCTTCTTCCAGTCAGAGATCGTAACACCACTAGGTAAGATGTACCACTTACCATTCAGTTCTACGTAATAGATGTCACTACCGTTAGTAGCTATTCTAAAACCATCAACGGCATAAATGGAAGGGTGTTTAAACCCCTCCTCCACTAAATAAAATTTGCTCATATGTGTCACTTTTTCCAAAGATTTTTAAATGTAAGTTAGAAGTCCCTACGAAGTATAAAGGGACTGGTATCATTTTGTAATATTTTAAAGGGTAGCGTAGCTACCAGTGTTAAAAGTTTGGATTGAATCCTTTATACCAATTACTACGAGTCTATCCTTCGGGACTCTTGTAATCAGATATTATTACAATCAAGATCACAATCTAAGCTTGTATTTCAAATTATCTAATTAATCATTTCATTCTTAATTATCTAATTTTCATACCACTATTTATATCTCCCCCTCTGTCGCTCCGCTCCCTCCCCCTCAAAACATATCAAAAGGATTAACTTTTGAATACTTTAAAATCCCCCAAATCCCTTGAAATTATTAGTTTTACTAGGACGTAGATTATCCTTGTAAACTTGCTTGATATTGTCAGACTGTGTACCGTACTTTAAGTTGGTAGGTTTACAGTTAAAACGATCGTTGTCTTTATGTAAAACAACCATTCCTTCTGGACATGGACCATGGAATGCCGAGCAAACTAGAATATGCATATACTCTAATTTAGTCTTACCTTTATCGCACGTTACTGTTGTTTTCAAATAACGTCCAGCATCACCACCTTTAGTAACATAGTCGGTTTCTTTATTACGCAATTCGCCTAAGTGGTTACATTCGTAGTTGGTATATCCTGGTACTGTTTTCCAAGCCATTGTATTATCCTTTTAGGTACGTATATGTAATGTATAATCGCATTTATTTCAAATGATATTTGAGTAACTACTTGTATACACACAATCTATACAGGCGATTGAACATGTCTTATTTAACTTACTATAAAGAGGCTGTACCTGAATATAGTTTCATGGACAACGAGGAACAATACGAAGATGCTATTGATAACGCTTTAGAAGTGATCTGGGAGCGTTATCTTAGTGACCTGATAAAAGAGTGTCCCTCTATTTACATCGAGGACCTACGCTCTCCTGAGGTCCTTGGGTTCTATACTGCAATACCTTTAGTACACAATCTAGATACCAAAATCGTAGACCGTTATCGCAGACCTTACGAACTACCACAATTTATATTAGCACGAGTGGCGCTACATTGGACACTGCAACATGCTGAACTAGATATCAACATGTTTAAAGATATGTTAACATTGTTATCTGAGAAACATTTAAGAATAGGTTACGATGCATTAAACGTAATGACTTCTGCTCATGATAACAATAGAACTCCTTATATTCGATTAGAGGATAAAGAAGAACTGTTTCATCAACTGGGCTTAACTAAAGATAATCCAACACGTTTAATAGAAGTTGTCAACAATGACGATATCCAGTATGTTTGTAAAGCGGTTAACTTGTTTCATGAAGTAGTTTTAGGTTCCACTACTGTAACGATGGCTGCAGAAACCACACATTACGATAAAACAGAAGAGAAGTTTAACTTACTAAAGCAATACATTGAAACAGAAGATTCTTTTGATTTTGATATACGGCCAAACGGACATGGTAAGTTAACTGCATTTTCCATAGACAACGTCCCTAACGTACTTAGAAAGATACCTGTAATACATTCGTTAAGTGCACTACTGTCCGGATCGTTTGCCCCATGGAATGCTAGTACTTTAGAAAACATAGCTGTAGTTGGTAACGATGAAGAGTTAATGGCAATCTCTGAAAGAGTAACTCAAAACGTAGCGTATGCTCGTTGCAATGAGCTAGCTCCAAGATTCCCAGCAGAACTACATGGCGAAGATACTCCTTTCTTATTACATTTACCTGCTACCACACAAGGTAAATCGTTAGAAGCTAGACTAGGATTTAACGTACCATGGTTCTACAAATCTATTGTTTTAACCAAAGAAGAATTCACTAAAGATTTACTAGACCAAGTCTATGATCTAGGGTTTGTAAATGTTACAATTCAGGCAGATACTCCATCATCAAGTATCTCACAGGCTATCAATGAAAAACAGGAAAATATAGATGTCTAAGAAAGTTATTAAGCGCAATGGTACAGTAGAAGACTTTAATGCAGACAAGATGCTCCATTGGTTAAAATGGGGTGAAACTGCAGTTAACGTTGATATCGGGTTTACCAATTTAGCAGTTACTGCTATAAGTCGTTTAGAAGATCGCTGTACTACGCAAGACCTACAGAAGTCTATGATCCAAGCTTTACTTGAGCGTGAAACATGGAGCCATTACATTGTAGCCGGGAAGCTGTACGCTGTATGGTTAATGAAACACATTTACGGCGATACCTATCCTACAATTAAAGCACTGCACACCAAGTTAATTGAACATGGCAGCATGATCGAACTTGGTTACACTGACGAAGAATATGAAATTGCTGAAAAGTTAATCTGTCACTCGATGGACCACACTTATCCTCATTTCCGTATTGACTACTTAGTGCGCAAGTATGGTATCCGTGACATCGCAATGAACCGTGAATATGGATTCGAAACTCCTCAGTTCATCTACATGCGTGTTGCAATGGCTATTTGTTCTACCATGACAGACAACAAAATGGCACACGTAGCTAAGTTCTACGAAGCTTTGTCTACAGGTCGCCAATCTGCACCTACTCCTAACTTTGTAAATTTCGGTACTCCACTACGTGGGTTTGCATCATGTTGCTTATTTGAAGCTGGTGACACTGTTAAGTCTATTGGTATCGCTGCTTGGATTGCTTACATCATGACAGCTAATGCTGCCGGTACTGCAGTTGCCATGTCGATGCGTTCTTTAGGTGATACAGTACGTAGTGGTTTAATTGAACACCAAGGTAAACTACCATACTTCAATCTAATGGCAGCATCTGTTGGTGCTAACTTACAAAACGGTCGTGGTGGTGCTTTAACATCTACTTGGTATTCATTCGATCCAGAAGGTAAAGATATTTCTTTCCTACAAGATCCAAGATCTCCAGAAGGTAAGCGCATCCGTTCCATTGACTATTCGATGTTCTACAATATGTTCTTTGCACGTAAAGCTGCACGTAATGAACATATCTTTGCTTTCAATGCTCACACAGCACCTAAGCTATTTAAGCTATTGTTCTCAGGTGATCAAGAAGCATTTGCTGCAGAATACGAACGTCTTGAACAAGACCCAAGTTTCAATAAAGTATATTTCAATGCACGTGACCGCTTAGTAGACGTACTGTCACAGTCTGAAGGTACTGGTCGTTACTACGTAGGCAACCTAGATGAAATCAACAGACATACTCCGTTTGTAGATCCAATCAAAATGTCTAACTTGTGTCAAGAGATCCTGTTACCTGTACAGCCGTACGAAGAAATGGATCAGTTATCTAAAACAGAAGTTGGATATGTTAAGTTCTCTACTGTTGACAGCGCCGGTCGTTTTAAAGAAAAGACTCAGCCGTATTCCGCATATGTCGAAGTACTTGAACGTGGAGACGTCGGGGATGATCGACTATACGTTAACGGTAAACATAAAACATTCTTCGGTGCTGTTAGAATACATGATAAATTCATTTACAAAGGTGATACTCATTGTATCGCTAACATCAATGAAGTAGTGATTGAGCCTGAAGTTGCTATCTGTAACATCTCTGCAGTGACTCCAGTTGAGTTCTTAGAGTCTGATGGTAGTGATGGTTGGTCTGCTAAAGAAATCGCTCTGTACGAAGAACAAGCCTATTACAGCCTGTTGATGATTGATGAAGCTATTAACCAATCTGTATCTCCACTGTTACACGTAGACTTTACAACTAAAGCTAGACGTAATGCTGGTGTTGGTATCATGGGTCAGGCTACATGGATGGCTAAGTTCAAACTATCTTACGTAACTCAAGCTGGTAAAGATGCAATGCACCGTTTAGCGGAACTGCACATGTATTCTTTATATCGTGCTTCATTACGTTTAGGTAAAGAACGTGGTAATGCTGAATGGATCCATCGTACCAAGCTGCCTAATGGTTGGTTACCAATCGATACGTACAACCGTGCTGTAGATGATATCACTAAACAGCCTTTGTTATTAGACTGGGAACAGTTACGTAATGACATCGTGGCCAATGGCGGTATTCGTAACTCATGTGTTGGTGCTCTGATGCCTGGTGAGTCTTCCAGTAAAGCAAACGGTCAACCTAACTCTATCTACCCAGTACGTGAAATCGTTCATGGTAAATCAGACGCTCGTAGTAACGTGCGTTTTGGTGCTAAGAATGGCGATCACCCTGACTATACATTTGAGTCACATTGGGATGTACCAGTTACTGATGCAATTGACATGTATGCTATCTGGCAGAAGTTCATTGACCAAGGTATATCAGCTGACCTTTGGAGACGCTTAGGCCCTGGTGAACGTATCTCTAGTAAAGAGATTTTAAATACGTTCTTCTACATGACTAAAGTCGGTATGAAAACACGCTACTATATTAAGACAATGACATCCACTAACAAAGAACTAGAAGACGGTAGTGTAGTTGCTATTGAGACTGTACTAGAATCCGATGGTCCTTCGTGTGCTGATGGTGTTTGCTCAATGTAATCAAACCCAATGGAGGGGTGTAAAAGCCCCTCTATTAATAAAGGTGAATGTAAATGCAAATAAGTAATGGTCAGAAAGTTAACTTTAGTAAGAACTTCTTTAACGTAGAGAAAGACGACTACGGCAAAACTGAAATCTTCTTAGGACAAGCTCCAGGATTGATTGACAGTATTAATAAACAATATCCAGATATCTTTAATCTGTATAAGAATCTAAAGACACTGGACTGGGACGAAGCTGAATTCCCATATGCTGATTGTAGTGCCGACTTCGTTAAGAAGCCTAACCATGGTCGTAAGCTTTTAAAGAACCTAGGATACCAGTGGGAGCTCGATTCGTTTGCTAGTCGTATCTCAGCTGTCATTAGTCTATTCGACCCGTGTACAGAAGTGTGGGTGGCATGGCAACGTATCAGTGACAATGAATCTGTCCATGGTTTAACATACAGTGAAATCGTACGTACAGCTTTACCTAATCCTAAAGAAGCTATGGATGAGATCTTACAAGAGATTGCATCTGTTGACCGTTTAGAAGTATTAGGTCGTGAGATGTCTGCTATTATTAAATGTGGTCATGAATATCAGTTAGGATTACGCCTTAACGATCAAGATACTTTTAACCATGCTTACATGTTTGTGTTCTTATTGCTAGTACTGGAACGTGTGCAGTTCATGTCATCGTTTGCAAGTACATTTGCAATTGGTCACGATGGTAGCTTTAACCCGGTTGCACGTGGTGTACAGCGTATCTGTCAAGATGAATGGGAACTCCATGTCGAGATGGATCAGTTGGTCATGAAAGAACTCATGAAGACTCCACGTGGCATGCAAGCTTACCGTACGTTGAAACCACGTATGGAATCTATCTTAGCTGAAGTTGTAGCTTCTGAAATAACATGGAATGATTTCCTGTTTGATAGTCCGGATGAAGTGATCAATGAAGTATTGGATAAAACTGGTTTAGACAACTGGGTTTATTACTCAGGTCATGCGGTTGCTAACTTCATGTCTTTAGATATAAGCTTCCCTAAAGTGGTAACGAACCCTCTACAGTTTATGGCAGGTTGGGTGAAGATCTCAGACGTACAACAGTCTCCTCAAGAAGAGAACCAAGGTACTTACAAGATCAACACTGTAACTCGCGATGATGACGACACCATGTTTGATTTGTAACAAAAAAGAAAAGACATAGTGGAGGCCCTAGGGCCTCCATGTATGCTGTTAGATGTATTCGTTTCCTTCGTGCCATGATTCATCTAATGACTTATCGTCAGCAGCCGCTGGCGCTATTACATCTTCTGACTTATTAGCATCTTGTGCAGGTTCTTCCTTAGCTTTAGTTATCTCGAATTGGGACAAGATCTCGAAAGCCTGACACACTGAAGTAATTACTACTTCATCGAATTTAAATGAACCAGCACCTTTGCGGACATCTACGTCCCGCAGGATTAACTCAAAATCCATATCACATTTCTGCGATAGATCGAAAGTGTCTGGTGCAATGGCAGACATGTCGCCAAACGCTTTCAGAATCACCTCTACTGGATTATGTCCACTATGGCAGTTAAGGGAGATCTCTCCAATCTTAATGACACCTCCGTTCTCGGAGATATTAACTCCACGAACGATTCCACCCATAGCCAATTTAGAAGCGATGATCTTTACCATAACGTTTAAATTTTTCATGATGTTATCCTTTAAAATGAATGTGTAAGAAACACTATTGTTACTTATCACACTGACAATGTATCATTAAAGAAATTTGGAATCAACTTTTTACATAGCCATGAACTAAGCTGTTGTGGTAATGCCAAAAAGAAAAGGTAGTACGGAGGGCCCTAAGCCCTCCGTGTAGTTACTCAAACCACTTAGGGTCTCCAGAAACTACTTCAAACGCTTTCAGTTCGGTGATAAGTTCGCTGTATGGTTTATTTGGATCTTTGTTGAACTCAAGATACCAGAGCATCTTGAGATATTTACTATGATCCTTAGTTAGATTGATTACATCATCTTCTATAAAACTTTCCCAATGTGCATTACGGGTCTTGATCCATTCGTGATATTCTGTTGGTAAACGTAACGTAACATAATGAGACATGTCTATATCCTTTAAAAATAAAACATAATCAGGGAGGCCCTAGGGCCTCCCTGTATGACATTACTGAGTACGTTTGAATTCCTCGTACTCTGCAATTAACTGATTTAACTTAGCCAACGCAGCGAAGCCCCATCCATTACGGACATCGTACTCCTCGTACACCGCATTTACTTTATCGACTTCCCCAATATTCTTGGGATCGTTATAAATATAAAATGCCACATCCACCTTCTCGTCATAAAAGTCATTGGCTTCCATGTGTAACACAGAGAAACAACCAACTTTGCCTGGCCAGCCAACCAGATAGACGGTATCGCCGAATACCGCCTTGAATTTCTTGGCGACCGGAAGTTCGGGTACGGTCCCCGCTTTAATGGGCCCATTAAACATGATGTCAATGTGACGTGGTTTTGTTTTTGCTGTACGGAAAGTTGCTGGATTAAATACAGTCATGATATAACTCCAATATTACATTCGTAAGTAACACTATTGTTACTTATCATCCTAACTATGTATGATTATAAATATTTGGATTCAAAAATTAAAGACATATACAGAGGAGTCCCTAGGGACTCCTCTACTATACGTTTATAAGTTACAGTAACCAAAGGCCATCATTTCTAAATCGCGTACTGAAGCGTTCTGTAGCTCCTTAGCGGTGTAGACCATATCGATGATGAATCTAGCTTCTCTAACAAGAGCTGGACTTGGAGCCCATTGACCGGTTTGATCATCTAAGAATCGAGATAGAGTTTCTTCATAAGGAACTCCTTCGTCTTTCCACATCATGGCAGTAATACCAATTTCACCGATATTCATGCAATCGTCGTAAGAAGCTGCAGCATGTGCAACTGTAGACATTACCATGAAGCAAATACCTAATATAAACTTTTTCATTAGAAACCCCAATCAGCCGTAGCTATTAATAATACAAAACCAATACACACTGCCCAAATTAATAATGTCATAGTTCTTCGTCTGTTTCTCGATCCCAATGTTCATCATCATTTTCAGCTGCATCAAACTCAGCATCTTCAGCTTCGCGTTCTTTATGTTGTAAAGAAGTTAAACATTCGTGACAACCGTATTCAGTTGCTTTACGTACAGTTGTCCATGGATATAAATCATGAGTAAGTTCTGTTTTGTCGCAATTATAACAAGTTTTCATTTTAGTCACCGTCTTTTAATCTGAGGTTATAATAGTAATGGTTTCACATCTGATGTCATTGTCTAACAATACTTTATGAAACTCTTCTGTAACTTTTAAGTGTATTCTTGACACTTCATCTGTACATGTCTTTATAGGAGACTTTAAACACGGATGATTTACTTCTACGTGTATGCTACCATTGTTTTGATTCAATACACGAACATCTATGTCACCAACTAAGGTGAGTTCGGTTAGATCTACGATACAGTAACGTTTCATATTCACACCATTGAAAAAGACATGCGATGTAAAGCCATGGCATCATATTTACACGAAGTTTTGGTAGCTTGACACACTACCTTAACAAACCCAGGTCGATAATGTTCAATAGCCCCCATTACAATTTGTTGTTGAGATGTTACATAGTCCGCAATAGACTTTAGTTCACGATATAACACCTGATCATAAGTATTTTCCAGGATATCCCAACCTAGATAAAACGTTTCATAAATGGAACGTAAATCGTAGATTGGTAAATGATCCACATCAAACCGTATACTAGGCACGACAAACTTAACACCTTCATCAGCGGCTAACCATGTTTGAATGGATTGAGTTACTCGATATAACAACTGAGAAAACTTCTCGTTAACAGCAATGGCTGTGTCAATTTTAACGTTAGGTATATCTTTATTAAAAGCAATCCCTAGACATCGTTCTAATGCAGTGGTTCTTTTAGACGAATCGGCAATATAGTTAATCACTCGATTAAATAAGATCACTTGCTGTTCAACTAAAGATTCTAACATTCTTGATAAATAGTAACTTTGCTTGTCAGCGTTAATACTTAATTTAATATTATAAAACGCTTGTCTTTCATAACGTACAATATCGCGCAGGTATTTAAGATCTCCCATTTGTTGAACTACAGGTATTGTAGAACTGACTACACCGATCTTTTGATACTCTTGGATTATTGAAAGATCAAATGTACGATCTTTGCCGTCTAAGATTATCACTTCATCTGTAGGGATAGATGAAAATAAATCATGCAAGAATACCTGTTCGTTAAAGTCGATACCTTTGAAAGATAAACTACCACAGAAGCTGTGTTCTTCTAACGCTTGTATAGCGTCATTTAGTTTGTTAGCATTTAGAAGTGATTTAATATTACACATGACATCAAAGTCAGCACTGAACGCTTTGGTTAAATGTGTTTCTTTAGTAGATGCTAGTGTCGCTACGATTGTTTTGTCTTTTATTGAGTACATTAGTCTGTTTCCTTTTTAAGTGTTTTATAGTGAGTGTTTTGGATGACGTTGCCTTGTTGTCGTTTCTTGTATCTACATAATCAATAAAAGTAGATATAGTTCTACTGTTATATATTCTATTTGTTCCTTCTTCCCAGCTGGAACGTGTATGTTTGCTATAAACAGAGACTATACATAGATCAATCCTAAGTATAGAACCTACCTTATATGTTGGGTTCTTTCTACCTATACCTAAAGCTTGACTATACATTTTTCTGCCTCTCTATCAAACGAGCCATCGACAATATCTTAGACGACGTCGATTTACCAAAAGAGTTATCGGCATAATCTAAATAAGGAGATATTGTCTTACCGCCGACTATTCTGTTGGTCCCTTCTTCCCATCCTTTACGGACATATATCAATTCAATAGGAGCAATAAATACAGCCTGTCTTCTTTGAACTATGCCAGCCGCTTCCGTTCTATACATGAAACTACTTTGGAGGAACTTCCAAGTATCCATTTATTGTTAAGCCTTAAAAATAAGTTATAGGGAACTGTATAGGTTTTCACAGAGCCTACGTCTACTCTTTCAAGCATAATAGGAAAATCTATATTGCTCATTTGCAAAGTAAATATCTTATTGGTGTTGTGTCCTAACGGGGTACTTCTTTGATAGACCGTTGGAACTGTTATGTTTTTGTTTTCAACACTTGATGTTGGCCAGATGGAACATTTGTTAAATCTATGTAAATAATTCCTCATGTATAGCACCTGTATATTACCCACTCCTGTAAGAGTGGGTAAGTATGTCGTTAATTAGAAACCAGCTTTAGTCATAACCGCATTACCATAGCCCGACATGTTGAGACCGTTAAGTGCTTCTGCTAAAGATACGTTAACAGTAAAATCAATTGATTCTAAACCAATAGACTCGCGTGCATTGTTGGCTTCCAATGGAGTTAATTTACGGAAGTTAATGTATTTGAATAAACGCCCAGGACGATACAGTGGTTCATCTACACTATTCAAGGAAGTAAGATTGGTTGAAATCATTATCTTGTTTGTATTGGCAATGATACCATCTGAGAAAGATAAGAATGAACTCATCTGACGATTGCCTCTAGATCGCTTCTCTAACATGTTCTGAGCATCTTCAATAGAAATAGCACAGTTGTTAGGCAATGAATGTAGATACTGCATGAATGCTGGATTAGAGATTGTCTCTTCATCGTTTACTAAGATATTCTCTTTCATATCCAGTAATACGTTTAAAGAACGAATCAATGTCGTCTTACCTAAACCTGGATCTCCAAGCAGTAACAAGATAGGACTATTAGAAGCAGCATACTCTTCAGCTAGTTTTTCAATGCCGCCTTCAATGAATGGATAGAAAGCATCAGTACCAACCATTTTCTTAGCAACCTCAGGAGAGAGATTGTTTTCTTTGATGAGTGGTCCATCATTACCGAACCCAATTAGAGTTGTGTAATTAAGAGTGCGACGTTTACTGTAACGTTCTTTATACATCTCTACAACTGGTTTAACAACGGCTCGTGTGCCAACAGCAGCTACGGCTAAGTGTGACTCATCAACAGATACGTTAATGCAGAACAAAATGGTTTCGTTAACGGAAACTATAAACCGATGTGTATTATCACAATGGAAGTTCTGTACATTTAAATATTCAGATAGCTCATGAGTTCGTTTACCGTATGGAATGAGAAATTCTATCTCTGGAGTTAAAGCTTCCATCAGGTCGGGAATGGTAGGTAAGTCACTTACCATGTTTTCTAATGTACATTGAATGTCAATGTTAGATAAAAGATAACGATCTCCGTATGTATTAACTAAACCAGCATCAGCTCGTTTTGTAAACACGTAATCAAAGAATCGTGGAGAATCGATGTCCATGTAATGGATAGCATCGTTTAATAGTGCGAAAGCTGTCATAATCTGTTTCCTGTAAATTTACGTATAAAAGAGGGCATTACGCCCTCCTATTCATGTAATCTAAGATCATTTGATTGTTATAGATAGGATACCTGTACCTGTGACATACATGTATCCATCTCGATGATGTAACTTTACATAGTTTGTATATTTAGATTTTATTCTAGATTTCAGGTGCCGTATATCAAAATAACCTGATATCCGTATCATTACTTTTCCCACGTATGTTCCTATATATTCCTAAGTAACGTAGTGTATTTACATACACTCAGTCTGGTTACTATTTAGTTATAAACTAATAAAGAGCACTAGTAACCCTATTAATTACCAAGTATCGAACGTTACTCGAAAGACTTCTACATCTCCATCCATCATACTTGCAGAACTTAATGCATCTTTAAGAGATCTGATAGCTTTTTCTATACGTTCCTTTTCCTTCGGTGTAGAGGGCTGTAAGCCCATGACAAGACCCCACACTCTAGTGATAATCCCTAAGTCTTCAGATAGGTACTTGGTATTAATACCACCATTAGGCCCCGAATACACGTCAAGAAACTGTTCAAACACTTCAAGCTGTGGATCATCTTCAATGTCATCAAATACTTTAGCTAAACGAATAAGCAACTTACTTGCGGCTTTTGTATCTTTTTTATTGATTACTAAATGCATGTCTATTTTCCTTATTCTGTAATGATGTCGTCCGAGGTGATCTCGAAGTCTTCTACTGGCTGATTATTTAAACCATAATTAAAATGCAGTTCTACACTACCTCCGAATTCTGAAATAGGGATAGGGCCAATAGAAGCAACGTAATTATCAAAAGCTATTTGCGCATTTTCTAAATCTTCTTCCTCTTCAGTGGTCGAAGGTACTAATGTTGTCAAGTGTGCTGCGAATTCAATCAGGTTGTCAACATGTATATCCGATCCTTCACTATAATGCAATAACTCTTCCATGTCCTCCAATAAATCCATACCAAGATCTACAGGTAAATTTGGAATTAAGTTTTCAATTGATTTTACAAAGAACCGTTCGGTCTGTTCTTTAGTAAGGACGGCTACCATAGCTAGTTGCTTACGTGGCTGTGGTGCCATTTCAAGACGTAAGTTAAAAGAGCCGTCATCTTCTTCTATTGTCCGTAGAGATGCGTTAGACAATACTAGAGCCATTTTGAAAGCAGCATCACGTGTTGCTTCGTCCATGTTTTCAAATGACTTAATGACAGCGTGAGCATCTTCTAAAAACTTAACAGAATTTAGATAGTCGTCAGAAGCTACTAAGCTACGAATACCACTTACGTGTACCATAGCCTGTTTGCCATCTTTTGTAATTGGATTGCCACATTGATCGTAAATTTTAATTGACATATTCTTTTACCTTTTAAAAGCTATTGTAAAATGATCGCTTGTGTATTTAGAATCTGTATTATAAAACACATATTGGATTTGATGTTTATCTAACTCCTGCGTATCAATGATTGTAAAATTATCGTGTAGATAGTTAAACATTTCATCACATGCGCAGTTACCGCCTTGCCATTCACCGTAGTAGATTAGAGTCTGACCAGTAGTCATACGCTGTAACACAAACTCAGATATTGGATCGTCTAAATTTGGATACATCATCATGACAATATCATAGTTTTCATATTCGATAGTTTCAGCTGACTGCTGTTCACCATAATAGGCTTTCCTCTGATATTCATCCGATAACCAATACTCTCCAATGAACCAAGACCTGTCGTCAAAGGCATCTATAACAGCCCCAGGTTGCTTTAACTGGTTTAGCCAATAACTTACGTAACCTACTCCGCTAAACACCTCCACAAGCTTTCTAGAGCCTATGAACTTAGATAGATATTCAAGTTGTTCGTAAGACACTAAACTGAACCCACGGATGGGTATAAGTATATCACGATCATCTTGATCAAACGTCGGTTTGTCTGCACATTTAAATGGAATGGCTACCAATTGCATTTCGCATACACCATTAAGTTCATCTGTTTACCAGTGACACCTTCAAGCTGCTGTTCATTGTAGACGTCTACGATGATCATTCGAGTTGTTTCACGTAAAGCTGGATTTGGTGCCCACTCACCTTTAGGATCGCTTAAGAACATGTCCATTACATATTTCTCAGATCTTCCTTCGTCTTTCAACGTAGCAGCGGTATATCCAATGTCTGCAAGATACATGCAATCATCGTAGGATACACCAGCCTGCACTGTAGCACTTACTAATAACAACATAGCTAGTAAGATCTTTTTCATTTCACCAACTCCTTGATTAGTAAAGAACGTACATGCACATCTGTAGTAGGTAAATCAAAACGGTCACGATATGCGATCATTTCAGCTTCATCACCACGTTTAGCTAAATCAACTAAACCTAAAGTTAGCTGCTGATCATATTCAGCATTAGATAGCATGTCAAGCGTAGTGTGCTTAGATGCAATTGTTAAGATCTGTGTCAGCTGTGTAATAGACATAGTTTGAGCTACAGCTTGTTCTACGTCTTCTTTATAGTCGCGTTCTGTCATGGGATGTTCCTTAAGTTGTTTTGGTTAATTTGATGAATATAACTTCATCTATAAATGTATCACGTTCGCCTTCCAGTAAATCACCATTTTCAATTAAGAGGTCAGCTAAGACCTCTAAGAAAGGTTTGCTTACAAATAGCTTATAATCACTTAATGTGGCTGGAGTTGAATGGAATACATAAAATCCAACTAAGTCTGTTATTTTAGGATTGATGTTAACGATGTTATGTTTTTGTAGTGCTTCAGTTATAGCATCTAATGTTGTTAACTTTGCCGATTGGTGTCCGAAATTTTGGAGGATCTTTAATTTACGTAACCAGTAGATCAGGAAATGTTTCATTTAATATTACCTCTTTTTACGATGTTCTTCACAAAGATAAAGGGTACGTTCTCCTTCATGAATTAAAGTTGCGTTTGGCGCTTCACAAATGTCACACAAGTAACTTGATTCATCATGGTTATAATGAATACGTGTACGAGGTAGATAATACTTAGCACCGGTTACACCAATTTCTAAGAAACGATATCCATGCATGGATACGAATGCTAGAGCTGGCGAATTAGGGAACAAAGAAGACATCCCATATTGAACATAGTCTGTTACTTGAGTAAACAAGACAAGATCTAACATTTCAATATAAGACTGTGTTTCCTTACTGACAGAGACACCGTAGAAGATGTGAGTTCCAGCTTCAGCGATTTCACGGAAAGTAACATAGTCAACGATCTTACCTGGCAGTGCTACGTATCCGTAGACGTCTTGTAAGGAAGCAACTAGATTATTGATAGTAGTAGATACTAACAACAACTTACGTGCAGCCTCGATCGTCTCAGGGTCTGTACCATGATCTAACAAGTAACCACGCAAACCAAGGTTAGGTCGAACGATTCCAGATACATCCCAGAAAGGATACATCTTTTTAATCTCGTCAATGGACTTACCACGAACTCGATCTTTTAACGCATCTATCAGCAACAGCTCTTTAGTCTTTCTAAATAGCTGAATATCTTCTTTATCAATTCCATCTAATCTTTTTAATAGATTATGGATTTCCGTTGTTTCTGGTGTAAACTGATTTGACTGCCCTTCAATAAAACGTTTAACCCATTCAACTTCTTTAAACAATAAATCATTCATCTTAAGCCATTCCCGGTCTTTTAGGACCATATTCTTTTACGTACCCATGTTCTCCTGGAAATAGGTTATTACTATTTGCAATTTGTACTTCAATGTGATCACTTTGATCAATGAAGCCATCTTCCCATCCAGGGGCTTGTGAAGCTTCTAAAATGTTATCATGGTCATTAACAGCACCTAAGCGCCAGCTATGTCCATCCACAGTACCTTTATCCGCTTCAGTGTTGATAACATCTGACATAATACCAAATATCAAACTCTCATGTAAATCAGAACTTGTATAGAAGGTTTTATTGTTAGCTGAAACAGCAAAGAAATTTAACGGACCATTGTCAGTATCATTTACCCAGTTGACGAAGTTCATCTTCAATTACCCGATCGATTGAAATGTAAAGATACGCTGTAACAACACCGCCATCACCAGCCTGATAATAACTATAAGGAATCGGATGATTATCCGCAGGTTCATCAAGGTATAGATTTACAGTATCGTTAATGATAGGAGCAACAAACGCACTAACTGATTTTTCATCGTGTGCAATGTCTTCCATTAAGATCATGGTTGCCACACGTGCAATAGGCCCAGTATGTGTAACGATTGATAAGTTTCCCATGTGTTCAATTTCTTTAGTATCTTCTGGAGCTAAAGCTAAAGCCTTTAATAATGTTTCTTTATCCACATCTGTTAATGTAGTTGTTGTTTTGTTAATAATGATTACAGCTGTACGCGTCATCTTAGTCTCCAAGCATTTTACGTAAATCGTGTAAAGTTAACACATCCATATTTTCAATGATGTGTTCACCAATGTAGGGACGCCATGTTTGTTTCATTTTATTTCTTTCAACCTGAGGAATTTCTACATCCGATTTGTATTGAGATTTCAATGTGATTACTACAACAGAATCAGTTAAGTCAAGATACTCTTCCATGGAACGTATCGTGGAAAATACGTTTGATACGATAACGTTGTTACCACGTTCTATGTTAACTGCAACAACATCCAATGCCGCCTTACGAACATCATTGTATTCACTAGGCTGTAACACGTAATTTCCACCTTGTTTACGAAACATGTCATTTTCAACATGAATGTATCCGAAGTGGTCTGCAATGATTTTAGAGAACGTTGATTTACCAGCTCCAGGCAATCCACGTACCAATACCAATTTAGCTGCCATTATAACTCCTTAGTGTATTTGTCAGTTTAATAATGTATATTTACTTAATGGTGGAATCAACCAAAAAAAAAAGATGTAGCTAGGGGCATTACGCCCCTAGTGATTTACTTAGACCACACCTCGTATGGTCCAACTTTGCAGGGATTACATCCCTGCAATTTAGTGTAACGTTTGCCGTCTTCTTGGACGGGCGAGAAACGCTCCACATGTTTGATATCGTCCTTATCGAACGATGCTTTTAAAGTGGCACCAAAAGCGCCAACTGAAACGATCAATACAAGTACAGCTAGAGTATTCTTAAGCATTTTAACACCTTTATTGGTTGAGGGAGATCCATTTTAGATCTCCCTTCGTTTGGCTTTATGTTAATTCAATTATCATACGGAGGCAGCGTACTGCCTCCGTTGACCATTGGCCATGTGGCCAATGTTTACGCACTCTGTCGGTGGCGTTTGCCACCATCACAAAGGGAGACTCCCCACCTGGGGTGTAGCGTTCAAATAGACACACTACCCCCCCTTGAATTTTACAGATTACACCTCTGCGTTTGTCTTCGCCTTCGGCGACAAACGCAACTGCATGTACCCCAAGGGGGAACTGGAAATCCAGTGCCCCGTCAAAGTAGCCGGTGCCATTGCTGAACTCGGCGATGAAGTCTATCTCTGGTAAAGAAGAATGTAGGGATTCAAATACTGTCTGCATTTCGGTCTTTATAGCCATGGTATAATCTCCAAGATTACATTCGTAAGTAACACTATTGTTACTTATCACCCTAACTATGTATGATTATAAATATTTGGAATCAAAAATAAAAGACATATACAGAGGAGTCCCTAGGGACTCCTCCATTATGCTTTAGTAAGGGAAGAAGTCTTCCCCTAGTGACGTGTCTTGCATTTGTTTACGAGCACTCCAATGGTTCTCATCAACTCCTTTCTCTTCACCATCGCCAATGATACCTTTGGCTTTATGGTTCCACATCACCGCTTTAGTGATATCTTCAACCGCAGATGTATTGAAAATGAACTTATAGCCAATCGTTAGATCGCCTACAACTATTTCCTTCTTATCAGGATCTGGGATAAATGGCAGTTCGAAATCTTCTTTAGGGTGTTCTGCATCTTTAACCCCCTCGTCATAATGAGCTGTGAGCACCGTAGAGCTAGTTAAGTTGGTAACCGATATCTGGAATACCTTCTTACTTAAATGGGTCACATGCGTTATTGTAGCTACTGCACGAGCCATCTTAGGTACGTTTAAGATCTCTGTGAAGTTCAGAATCTCATCCACCAACTCAACTTCAGTAACCTTTGGGTTAGCGGCAACAGCTGCTTTGATAATGTTTGATGCAGCGCCAGCAATAGTCATTACTACATCAACGTTGAATCGAACGCCTACAGTAGCATTGACATACAGAGCACGTGCGTACATTGGAACCTTATCTTCTAAGATAAATGTAAGCTCTTTAGCAATGTCTTTATCCATTTTACCAAAGCGTAAGTGATAACGGAAACGTCCAGGACGGTCTGTAATCAAATCAGTAGCACGGCTGGCGTCATTGTACATAACGCAAAACATTGTTTTCTTTAGAATCTTATCGGAGAATAAAGTTAACATAGCTTCTTGTTCTTTAATGTCGTAGAGCTTTTCAAACTCATCAAACATAATTAATGCAGGTCCAACCTGACGCACCACTGAACGTAGTACATTAACTGGCAATTTCTCTAAGATGAAAATGGTAGGTAGACCAAGGTCAAAGAACAACTTACTAATCTTTTCGCCTACAGATGACTTACCAGATCCCTTAGTACCTGTTAACAAGATGCCGAAAGGATCATCACCGTTTTTGTAATCGTACATAGCCTGATTAATCATTAGGTTATTGCGATCACCTAAGATACGAGGCAGCTCTTCAAAGTGTTCACGGTCTTTAACTAATACAGGTTCGCCCATCATTAGTTTTAAATCATACACGTACGGTGCTAACTTGGTTGATAACGATGCATGATTAACAGAAGTGAACGATACAAACGCACCGTTATCTTGGAAATAACTGGTCATTGTTTATCCTTTATTTTGGTTGGTGAAAATAACTATGTATATTGACTACCATAGGTTGAAACTTACTGAAGATATCGTCATTGATCTTTCTAATAGACTCACCAATAGAAGCTACGTAAATAATGTTAAACTGCCCACCTGCATAGATGGCAGCCTTACGTACGTTTTCTTTGGAAAGGCTAACTAACTTTTCTTTATCGGTTAGATAACCTTCGATGTTGTATTCGGGAGACGTGATAGACACTACCCAAACATTGATGAGAATATCTTCATCTTCAATTGGTGTTACTGTTTCCGGTATTGAAATTTCCATAAATAACATTTCCTGGTAGGGTTTCTTTAACTAAAGATGGGTTATTATCCACAAAGACAAGTCCAGCTGTAACAGATATCGTTTCAATGTCTTTGTAACGGAACTCGTAACATTTACCTTGAGCGGTTTCAAGTTCATACGTGTCTACAGAACGACGACGGATGGCATCTGTAGTGAACGTAATTACATCGTTATACTCGTCTGTAAACGTAAGGATTAAATCGCAATTAAAATCTGTAGTAATGCGAGACATTGTATTAAATACGAGACCTTCCTTATATTCAAGGTCGTAACATATTCCATTGAAGTCTGGATTACTAGAGAATAAAATATCTGTACCATCTATAGTGGTGACTTTTTCGATATTGCTAAAGTTAAATTCATAACCACAACGACCGATGATAGTGCCACCATTACACAAGCCTGCTATTTCATCAGCATTACCGATAGTGACGCTAACAATACCTGTTGGAGAATTACGACTAATTACTAACTCTTCTTTAGGACGTTGAGCTTTGGCTGTTTTAATAGCATAAGCAATAGGTACGCCTAACACATGTGAACTAACGGACATAATCTGATAACCTTTGAATTGTTGAGACGAACACATCGTCTGCAGATAGATTTGCGTTGATAGAAATAGAATCTTTATTTTTAGACAACGTTAAATACATTTCACTTGCTTTATTGAAGAAGTCTACAGAGGACTGTTCCATACGGTCTAACTTACCACTATGTTTAAGTCTTGCTTGACTAACGCTTACATCTACGTGTAAATAGATGGTTACATCTGGGGTTCTAATTTCAGGTATAAGGCTTGTGATGACCTTCAGTGTTAATGGCTCTGTGCCTCTACCAGCGCATTGATAAGCAATTGTTGAATCTGTATACCTTTCACAAACAACTATATCCCCACGGCGAAGTGCGGGCTCTACAATACCTAATGTAGATTGTACACGTGATGCAAGAAACAATAACATCTCTGTAGACGGTGCTACGTCTTCTTCACGAATTGCTAATAAACAATTACGTATTTCTTCAGCCATTGCAGAACCACCGGGCTCACGCGTATGTACTACGTATTTGCCCATGTTTCTAAGATGCTTTACTAATCGGTTAGCTAAGGTAGTTTTTCCACACCCGTCTATCCCTTCGATTACAATGAACATTCATTTCCCCTTAACGTAAACGATATACCAACCAGTTTTTCCATCTCCAAGATATTCACCATCCGACACTGCGTAACATTTTTCGTCTATGGTACATACTAGATATTCCTGATTAGCTTCTAACATCGGCAACCCTACTGGAGGAGGATATAACGCCAATAATAAACTTACTAACATAATCTATTTCCTTTAAAATAATAATCAACGGCATAGACAGGGAGCACTGTCGGCTCCCTGTATACTTACACATGGGGTAAATCAGTTCCTCTGGTATCAGTTAGTTAGCTTACACCCCCCTGTAAAGGTGAGCTAACCACAATACCGTTATCAATCATTTCGCGCGCACTCATTACAAGTGCCTTGATATTCACCGACCCAAACTTAATATAGCCTTTTGACATAAAAAGATTTACAATAATATCACAGTGGTCGTCATGGCAATTAAATCCCAACAATGCACTTTGTACGTATTGTATTTCAGTTAGTTCAACAGGTGGTAAGTGTTGTCTGAGTATTAATATCCAAGTCAATAAAATGAAAGATACCAACAGTACCTTAGCCATTCACATTCCTTAACCTAAGGCAAGTACATATAATGAATATAGTATTAAGATTTGAATCCCTTGTATAACAGATACGTAAACTCAGGATTCGTTTCAACTGACACAAGCTTACCCAGAGGTAAATCTGTACGCCAGTTGTGCTTAACAGTATGTTCCGTAGATACAATGTATTCTTCAGATATATTGGAAATGTGCCAGTAATCTACATGTGTTGCTAGACCGCAAACCAAACCATATCCACCAATTAAATAAATGGTTTCTTTGGCTATAATTTCCAATGCTTCTTCATACGTGATAAATGTAAAGATCTTATCTTTAGAAGATAGTTTCCGTACATCACTCGTTATCACATAAAGCTTGTTACGATCTCTTAACGGATCGTTATCAATCTTGGTCAAGGACTCGTAAGTACCATGACCCATCATGACGTTCTTATTTAAAGTGATACGTTTGAAATGGCGCATGTCTTCTTTAGAATAGAAAGGTATCTTATCGTCAGTCGACCATTCGCCATTAACACCAAACGCAACAACTACGTGTAGTTCATTTAACATGTTTGTCCCTAGTGGTTGTCCAAGTACGAACGATTACTGATTATGTAATTGTTCCTTCACATAATCTAATGTAAATGAATCCATAGTTGAAATACACTGACACATGATTTCTAATGTCTTAGCATATTCGGCATTGGTCGAACCGTAGCTGTAAGCTTCCGTATATAGCCATTCACCTTCTTCTAACAGAGGTGCGTATTTTTCAGCAAACACTGGATACGACTGTAAAATATCTGGATAGAGTTTATCTTTTACTACAGCTAACCACATTCCATTAGTAAAAGGATTATTTTCAAAGCTTTTAATAATGTTTAACTTACGGAAGTCTTTTGAATAAAGGACAGTACTACCATCTATTGTTACGTTCTGCTTTTTAGGTGTAAGTAGGTTAGTAACGTCCAGTCTAGGTTGTAGTAGTGCTGACGTTGGAATCTCTTCCATGAACTTACTAATGTTATCTACAGCCGTCTGAAGATCTTCTGTCTGTACAACATCAACAAAGATCTTTTCTAACATGTGATTGAAATAAGTGTTTTCTGAAACATCGTGGACTTCAGTATACACACGCTTAAGATCCGGAAGTATTGTTTTGTCATTTATATCAAAAACATTCAAACCGCACATTAAGACTTTTAATAGGGCTTCGTTATTAATCATGCAGATGCCTTAGGGAATTTGATAGCTGGTTGTGGAAGATATCCGCTTAATAAAAAGTCTGATATCTTTAATTCGTTCCAAGCTACGTTGGGCGTGATTGTAACCACCGGTAGAGATAAAATATCCATCTCTTCTTCAACCTGTTTAATGTATTGTTCTACACCATCAAACTGATCATGGTAGATGTGGGTATCACCGCCAACGTAGATGAACTTTTCTGGTATATGGTTTGTTTCATTAGCAAAGATTTGGGTCATTACACTATAAAACACAATGTTAAACGGTAAACCAATTGCAACATCGCTTGAACGCATGTATAACTGAGAAGACAGTGCACGTACAGGCAGACCTTGGTCTTTAGCTTGTTCGTAAGACAAACCATAACGTTCTACAGTTTCTTCATTAGTTAGCTTACGTGATTTAAACTGTACAAGTAAATGACATGGCGGTAATGCCATTGAATTGATCTCACCTACGTTCCATGCTGAGATCAGCATACGTCGACATGTTGGGTTGGTACGTAGTGTGTTTAATACGTTTTCAATCTGATCGATATAACGCACTTCACCATTGTGCTGATCTACATGTCGCCATTTACGCCATTGTTTCTGATAGATGTTAGGTAGATCTCCTGCTACCAGTTGACCCTGCCCATCGTACTCAGCTGTGGTTGGATCGATCCATTGGTCCCAGATACTTACATTATGATCTTTCAGATAGCGGATGTTGGTATCGCCACTGAGCATCCAGATCAATTCATGCATGATTGCTTTAAACGGACGACGAGAACCCGATAACAACGGTACTTTACCGTCCGATATATCCATCTCCATACGTGCACCGAAGATGCTTCGGGTTTCCATACCTGTACGACAATCATCATCATGACCGTCATTGATGATTTGTTCTAATAGATCGGCATATTCGTAATCTATAAAGTGAGACATTCTAGTTCCTTTTTAATTAGTTTTTGGTCGTGTTTCATTTCTGCACGGATAACTTTGTGATAACCATCCATGTGTTTACGCCATGTGTAACCATGGTCTTCTAAATGTATATGTTTAGGTAACGCCAAAATTGATCGTAATACAAAACAAGGATTGTGGCTACGACGTAACAAGTTTAGAGAACATCTTTCTTTTAATGCGGACATTCTCATTACAGAGCTTGGATGAAACGCAAGATACGACACCAACGGATTACGTGGGTGTTTATTAGCCCCAGTCGTAGAAATTAGTTTTCTACCTGCATCGTAAATGTTAACTTGTTCTCCACATGTCACTATGTTAATCGAAGGATTGTCTTTAAGTGTTTGGCACATCTTTAAGAATACACTATCGTCAAAAATATCATCGGGATCTATTATCGCTAAAAACTCAGTAGAACATGCCTGTATTAAGTTCCACCGAGCTTTAGCTATATCTCCAACAACACCTGGAACTTTGAGAGTGATATATTCCTCCTTACGTTTAAAACACCGTAAGAACTCTTCGTACCATTCTTTGTGGACACGACCTTCAATGTGGTTATATCCGATTGTTAAATCAAACACGGAAGATCCTCTATAGATGTTACTATTGCAATCTTAAGTGATATGGCTTTATCTCTCTTTCCTTTAGAAGGTTTATCCCCAACCAAACAAAAGTTAGTGTTCTTCGTAACCTTATCAGTTACTTTGTATCCATTGGATTCCAAGATAGTTTTAAGTGCATCTCGTGTTTTGTCAAACGTGCCTGTAATACAAACCAATGGACCTTCTACTATTCCTACCTTAGCTGGAATTGGAGTTGGTTTTAATCCATGTTCTATCATTTTGGAAATGATGGTTTTATATTGTTCAGGAACGCTGTCATGTTTTAACAATCCTTGAATGGTTCTAACTTCTTGAGCCAATGTAACAGAACCACCTTGTCCAATGCCTGGAATACCCAAACCTGCAATAAACTTATCCATTGGAACATTGCGAGATAGTGAAATGGCTAACTGGATCTTTCCACCATTTGTTAACGTTCCTACAACATCATGAAACTTACTGCTGTAGATTTCGTCTATAGTGTTAAACCCATGTTCCATAACCATTTGAGATATAGTACTACGCCCAAGTCCTAAGATATTAACACATGGTCTTGAAGCAAAGTATTCCATCTTACCAATCAGTACACCGTTACATGTATCTTCAGCACTGCACATTACTTTGGTGGCTGAATCTTTAGTAGCCGGTATTACAATAACATCAGATCTACATGAAGTACAATACGTAGGTGGTTTAATTAATCCATCTGGACCATGAGTGGTTACAGAAATGATTTTAGGTATAATCTCTCCACCACGTTCGATGATTATCTCTGCACCGATAGATAGATCTAAACGCACAATCTCATCGTAGTTGTGTAATGTAGCACGACTGTTATTTACGCCACCTAATTTAACTGTATTGTAAACAGCCACTGGAGTCAATATACCAGATCTACCAACTTGCCAGATAACTTCATTCAGTGTGGTTGAAGCTGCATCTGTAGGATACTTGTAAGCTGTGGCCCAAACTGGACTATGTCCTGTAACACCTAACAGATCACGTGTTTCAAGATCGTCTACTTTAATTACCAAACCGTCTAACGGAATACCAAGAAGTAATTTAGTTTCTAATTCTTCACCATCAAACTGTTTAGCCTTAAATGTATCAATAGACTCAATTACATTTAAACCAAGCTGTCTTAATGTATCTTTGGTAAGATCGTAAGAAGCTTCTTCTAATCCAGTTAAGTTATTCCATCCATGTACTACGTAGGACAACACTTCACCAAGATCATGAGATCCACGTAAGATTGCAGAAGCTGCTGTACGTTGTGTTGAATATTGTTGTAAGTTAACATATTCTTCATCAGATACATAAACTTCGGTTAACAGTTCAAACTCAGGATCTTGCGTTGGTAGTTCAACTGGTGCTTCCTGTACAGACCGTGTGAAAGCTTCTGTAACGTCTTCACCGACTTTACCGTCACCACGTGTTGCAGCTGATATCAAAATGCCGTCAGAGTAACGTAAGACAACGGTAAGACCATCTATCTTAGGTTCAAGTACATATTTCAATTTACTATTACTACGTTTATCACATTTATTAAAGAACTTGATGATCTCTTCTTTATTAAACACATTAGATAAAGACTTAAGTGGCGCAAGATGTTTTACTTTCACAGAACCAATTGGGGCTACTACCCCAACATAATCCAAATCTTTATTAGTGCCTGCAATATACTTTCTACGCATCTCATCGTAAACCGCATCCGATACTAAAGATTCGTTACGATTGTAATACGCTTCATCATATTCGTCTAGCTTTGCTTTTAGTGTTTCCATAATCTAGATACCTTTAATATTCTACGTATTTATAATGTATAGTTACGTTTATTTACGAGCTACACAAGCTACTTATATCACATCAAGCGATTTACATTTTAAATCTACGGCATAAAGGAGGGCTAAATGCCCTCCAGTATGTTTATACGTTATAGTAAGTAGAGATCTTACCTTCAGCGATTGGATCGCGTAACATTTTAAACAGTAAGCTAAATTCACCACTTGTTAAGCTATAACGATCTTCTAGTTGGCGTGTATTAACAATCAGTACTAACGACTGCATATATACTTCCATCTGACGATTAGTTAAGTTAGCGTAGTTAGCACCATCGAAAATGTTCTTACCGCTAAATAGAGTAGGATACGTATTAGCAAAATCAAGTAGGATGGTCCATGAAGACATGAACTTATCTAATGGCATTTTGTAAGTACGACGGATAGCACCATTGAATTGTGTATGTACAATAGCTTTATCAATACGAGTGCTGGCTGGATCTTCCATTACGGTTACGAAATTATTCATTTCATATTCTAAGAACTCAACCGGACGCTTAGCAATATCAATACCAAGTTCCTGAATATCCGAAATAATCTCTTCAGATGTAGCAGAATCTTTATAATACCAACGCTCACGCATTTCACGGAAAGCTTGGTCCATTGTTCTACCAGTAGGTAAAGCAATTTCGCCACGTACTAAAGAAACGAGTTCGCTATCAGTCCACTGTGGGAATGGTTTCTCTAAACGTTCTACATCATGTACCCAGTCACCTTCACCTGTTTTAGGAGGAATGACATGATCAATGACATAATCCATTACTTCAGCATCGTTCCATGCCGCTGGCAATACAAAGCGACGACGTGCGTCTAAGATACCTAAATCTAATGTGTTAGGTTTAACTGCGATGACATTGCCTTTGAATAATTCAACCAGTTCAATATCACGCCATTTGTCAAACACAGACACATCACGGATTTTGTCTACTATCAACACATGTGTGTTGGTGCGAGCAGGTTCTACACGGGTCTTTAAGAACTCCCAGACAGAAGCATCATCCCAACGATAAACAACGTCTCCAACAGTAGCTGTAATCAGTCCACGGACACGGTCACAAGCCATTGCTTTAGTTACACCAGTAGGTAACGCAATGTAACCTAAAGCATAATCTTTATATTCGGTCAAGCTCAATACTTTACGCTGTTCACGTAATACACTACGTTCCCATAGCCCAGTAGGAGTCTTAGGTGGCTCTTCACCGGTAATTACGAAATGTTTAATGTCAGTTGCAAACCAATCTAGTGGTAGATCGTTACGTTGACTGAATTCATGTACGTGCGCTTTGATACGATTGATGTCTTGTGTTTCTGTAATGACCTGTGTTAACTGAGCATCAGTCATTGCACGTGGATCTATTTCGGTCAATATAGAAGCTGGCAGAAACCCACTCTGGACTCCACCAATAAATAAAGAAATGTTACCCATGTTTCTACCTCGACAAATAAAGAAGAGGGGACTTACCCCCTCTTCTAAGTTTTAATTAAACTACTGGATCAAAACCTTCTTGCTCGCCTTCAATCGCATCGGCGATATCTTCAACTTCAGGAGCTTTCAATTCTACAGTGATTTCAAAATCACCTAAATATAGAACTGAGTCAGCAACAGCTTCAATTTTCATGATAACTGTTTCGCCAACTGTTGGCAATACTGAATCAACAGCAAACGCAACTTCACTTGCAACGCAACCAAGGTCAGCTACAACACGTGCTAGTAGATCTTCTTTGCTTTCACCATCAGCTAAGACGTATTCAACAACAGGTGACAGTACACCGCTTTCAACAGCCAAACGATCGTAAGTGATTGACGTAACAGAAGCATCGGCGAAACGACCAGAGTCAGTAGCAGTCAATTCCAGTGAAGTATTACGTACACCAACTTGAGCAGCTGGGACACCTACAGTGAAATCGTCAACAGATACTACTAGATCCGGAGTCTTTGCTTTAAACAAAGCAATGAGGTTCTCTTTAACTGACAACGAACCTTGAATTAATACAGCCATTATTAGTTCCTTTTATTAAAAATGAATTCTGGTGGATTTGGTTCCACATAAGATCGGTCATTTATTAAAGGTTTCTACAATACCCGTAGCAGAAATAGCAAACAACCATGCGTGGTAAATACCAGCACCTGAGATTGAAGTCAATACATTCTGCTTATTCATGGCGAACAGGTTGAGTTCTTCGATACCACGATCTAGTTTACTACGACCGGCTGTACCGACTGCTGCAGTACGTTCGTTAGCTTTCAATAGAGCAGTAGTGATGTCTAATACACGATCTCCCACTGTGTCTTCTGTGTTACTTTTTAAATGCATGTGTAAAGTTTCTACAATGCTAGCAACAGTAGAAGAGATTGCATCGTGTACGGTAACTAAGTCTTCTGCGACATCAGAAATATCAACACACAACTTTAAGAATGTTTTAAGTTCTGCTGGTGTAACGATAGTACTGGTGTTCTTACCACGCTCAGAGTAGTCAGCAGCTGCTGTGCCTAATACAAGACCTAAACCAACTAATGGCAATGCTACCATAGTACCAACAGCTGCCCCTGCAGACATACCTACAACAATACCTAAAGCAGTGCCTGGGATAGTCATGCCTAAGCTGTAACCAAAACGCTTCAAGTAGCTAGCCGCACTACCGTCATTAGCTACTGACATATAGTCAACATCTAAACCATCACGAGTACTACGACTATATCCATTGTTCATTAACTTGTAACGAGTTAGTTTATCAATAGACTTACGACCGGTGATACTAGACAGTTCAGCAAAGATACTTTTGTAATCGCCATCTCTACGTGCAGCTAACTTTTCCAAGTCTTTAAGAATACTTTTACTTTCAGATAAAGTATCTTTAACAAACGCTAAGTCATCTTTACCTAGATCTTTAAATGAATTGATGTGTTTGTTGTTGATTGTTAAGAAGTCATGTACGCCATGGTGCTCAATAATCAGAGTAGCATCGTCTTTAAGCTTAAAGTTATCTACAGCTCGCTCTAAGGTACTGAACTCGTAACGTAAATTACCTTCGCTAAAAGATTCAGTAGCAGCACGTAAGGCACGTAAGGTACGTTGCTCAACCATCTTACGCATGTGTGCTATCTTACCTTTGTTATCGCCAATAGATTCTAAAGCGATACCAACATTAGATGTAACACCTACAGTTAAACCAATAGACTCTAATGCTACTTGAGCTAAATACACTTCACTGTTACTAACAGCATCTTTGTTTTCTAAAAGTTCTAATGCGTTATCAAGATTGTCTAAACTATCAACCATGTTGTCAATAGTTTCAATCTCTTTTGTATCAATCTTTTCAATTGCATAAATAGGCAATTTATTAATTTCAGATATTGGTGTATTATCTGTAATGTTCTCTAAAGCAGCCATCATCATTGATTTCATTGTTATACCTAATATAGTGGGTGTATTCATATCTTTGTTAATCTATTTAAAAGCAATCGGTGATTAACGGATATACTATCCTTATAATCCCTCTTATCATTCATTGGATCATTACATTCCCCAATTCATTTATTCAATTAAGATGTCATTACATTACAGATATTTATTACATAAAATCTTCCATTCCATTCCTTCGGCATATTTACCCCCCTCCATCGCTCACGCTCGGGTTCCCCCAAACTATAATCTATAAGACTAAATACTGAATACTCTAATTATGACTATGACTCCACATCCCTTGAGTAAACAATAAAATGGCCATTGTAAAGAAGTTAAGAGACTATTATCAAGAGTACGATGTAATAACAGCATCTGCAGATCGATTAGAAGATCTTAGAGATACTGCTGACGATACCGTACCTACAGAATCCTTTAAGATTGCTCTAGAGTCTATCTTAGAAGACAAAGGTATCTTCCGTAAAAAGATAACTAACAACAACGTAAAAGAAGTACTAGAATGTGCTTGTGAAAACTATAACTTAGCCTATGTTAACGTAGCCATGGAAGCATGGAGCTTCTCAGACTTCTGGGATACGTTAAAGATAACAGAACGTATCAACGGAGAATTGAAAGACAATATTTCCATCTACCGAAACAAAAGAGACTGGTATGAAAAATCAAACTTAGTCTTAAACTCAGTAGGTATTTTTAACTATCTAACTGATGGTGAAGGAAAGGTAAGAGACGTTGTTCATTCAAGTGAGATTTCGGCTGACGTATTGAAACAGTTAGTTAGTTTATCTAAATCCACTATGGATAAAGCAGAACAGTTATACAAGATCTACGCTGGCGCTAAAACACGCACAGATGACGAAGTAGCCACTTTATTAGATAAGGTAGCAAAGCATGTTACTGTAGATGAACGTGCTGTAAGTAAGCTTATGGGAGCTTACACGCTAGGTGGTAGAGTAATCAAGATTAAACGTAAACAACAGAAACCGGCTAATGACACATTTAGCATTTCTCTAGTTAAATCTGATTTCATGCCAGTGACTCAAGAGCTAACTCCAGAACAGAAAACGATACTGAAGAAGTCAGGCTTTGTAACAGCTGCTGCGGGTTTGTTAGCATTTGCATTCGGTGCAGGTACTGTAGTATTATCTGGTGCAATGACCGTAGGACTTATCATCGGTAAAGGAGCTGCCAAAGTAGCTGGACATCTTAAGTCAACCTTTACAGAAACACATGAAGTGTCGTACGAGAACATCGGTAAAGCATTGCAGTTAATACACGATGCTGTAGATGACGCAACCAAGATGAAACGCGACATCCAAACAACGATTGAATATACAGACAAAGTACGTAAGACGTTTAAAGAAACTTACGATAATGCAGATCTGTCTAAAGTTGGTAAATCTAATCTTAGAGAAATATTCAATATCTTAAACAATGCTGATAGATTTGCATTAGAGTTAGCTGAAGTATCTTTAGCATTAGCTCTGGTACTAGCTAAGGGCAGTAATGGAATAGCGAGAAAACTATGAATATAGATCAGATGTTAAATGAAGCATTATTTAGCGCTGCTTTAGAATCTGCCACTAACATGCCAGAGATTGAAGTAGTCGTCTATGGACGTGTAGAGAACTTTGAACGTTTGTTAGATGCTCAGACAGCGGTTAGTCAAGAACAATGGTCCATCAAGGTCTTAGGCGGTCAGATGCGTGTACGTGCGTCTTACAGTGGCGACGATTGTTGGTTTGAACGTTGTACTAAAACTAAAGACGAAGCTGGACGTGTACGTGAGTTTGAAACTGAGATTACTCTAGAAGAATTCTTATTGTTTACAACCTTTGCCGAGCGTGGGATGATTAAGAAACGTTTGGCTTTTAAAGTGGATGATCTTACTTTAGAAGTGGACGTGTTTCCTAAACCTGAAGGTGGGTATCACGAATGGGTTAAAATCGATATCGAGATTGAACCTATCGTAGATGAATCTGTGGAAGATACAAAAGATCGTGTTATCGAACTATTGAAAAACTTCCCAGACATTCCTTTTGACATTACAGATACGATTGTCGAGCTTCCAGAGTTTATGGGATACGAAAACAAACAAGCTGACAAGGTGGGTAAACTGTACGATGATTACTTTACCAGTAAGCCTCTACGTGAACTTACTGTAACAGATCACATTAAAATTAAATAACAGCATAGATGGAGGAGCGTAATGCTCCTCCATCTATGTCATATCTTTTCAGACACGTTGGTAAAGTCACTCTCAACAAACAACGTTATAGATGTTTCCGTTAAGTGCTGCTTAGATGTCAATCCTTGTTCTGCTGCAAATATGTAACTATGGATCTGCATGATCTTAGCTCTATATTCTTCAGTGACACCCATGTTATCTATTTTAACCCTTACGTTCATGTCAGGTCTTAACAATTCAGGAGAACTGTTTTGCCATGATACAACTAAGTAAGAACCATCCCTACTTGCAAGTTTACTCGTTTCTGCAAAGATGTTATCTGTCGTAACTTCTGTAACAGCTTTATTCAAACCATCTTTACGACTAAAACCAACAAACTCACTTGTGTTTTCTACACGATGTGCTATAGCTTTATTACCGTCTATCTTTACAAAGTCCTCAATGGTCTTAGTACTATCTAGATAGCGTACAGCGTTACCAGCAGACAATGCGGATGTTTCACGTAGGTCAACATGGTTCCTATCCCCAGTAACAACCACAGTAAGATCACTGTCTGTATTACGATAGGTTCTTTCAACCCCTATGTATCTTTCCTTAGGGGCCATGAGTAACGTCAACGTTCGTTTACAATGATACACATCAGTCGTATTGTACAAGCTCCATACGTACCACATCCCTCTACGTATAAAAGCACCCAACCCAGCGTTGTAAATACCACCTTCGTCAAATTGTAAAATATCTGGCAATTCAATTAATGGAGTACCGTGCTTAATCACTATCTGACTACGTGGGTTATTGTTATCTGGGGACTGAATAGTAAAACCGATAACAGCTTCGTCGTTTGACCCACCTATCTTAGAACAAGCATCACTGATACATGTACGCAACAACTTCCATGGTGTATTGGAAACATAATTGCCTCCAACTGTCTCCATGTCAATCGCTTCTAATGCTTGTTCACGTAATTGCATCTTAACCCTAGCCATGGAACCAAGGTCACCACTTTCATGTTCAATGTTTTGTGGATCGGGATTCTTTAACTTAGTGTTTGTGACACCCATCAAGATGCCCTTAAACCACATTGTAGCTCTACTCTTATCCTTGGAAGATATTTGAGTTAGTTCAACTTTGATATCTTCCTTGTTAGGAGCTAGTACATGAGCTAGTGTTCCTTGCCCAATGGCACACTCAAGCAATATATCTTCAGCATACATTGTTCTGAAATCGGCATTGAAGTCGATGTTCATTACTTTGATAGTAGGTATTTCCTGACCAGCTACGTGAAATATAGCAGTGTAGTTGTATCTATCGGGATGGGGTTCTTGGATGATAGAGCGACACTCGTATCCTAAAGCTGTATTATCAAATTCATGTTTCATAACTTACCACGTCTATGTAAGGTTTCTTCAATAGCTCTACCTACAACGCTAGTCTTACGCTGACTACGATCAACTCGTTCAACAGGCTTAGCGTTAAAGTCAAAGTTATTAGCACCGAACTGACGCTTAAACAGTGTATTGACAGGTCTGATGTTTTCAGCAACGTCTGCAAGTGGAGCTAACGCGTTTTGAAACATAGTGAAACGATTAATCCAATCTAAAGGATATTCTTGTCTGTTGTGATCAGTAGAAGCTATAGATAGCCAATCTTGAAGGTAGTGTGAAATGTTAGAATATATTTCATTAGCACGTTCTTCTGTTAAGTCTTTCAACACAACTCCATCTTCCACTAACTGAGCAAGCTCAGCCGCAGTCTTGTAAGTTGCTTCGTATTGCATCATGTTTATTTGATTGTCTACCTGATTACCAAGATCTACTCTACCGTACACCTCGTAGTACTCAGGAGGCTTCGTGTAAAGTGATGGAATAGATACAAAATACTTAACATGAAATAGTTTCCAGGACGCTGTGTCTTGTTCCTTCATCCAGTTATACCTCGTGGATTAACATTGATTAACATCAAAACAAAAGGAATGTAATAATAACGTTCCAAATTAGAAGCACTGTGTAAATGCTCACAAACATACATTAAATGTTTGGTGTTAACACCTTTACCATTAATCATGTTTAAAATCAATTGTTCCAATACAGACAATCCAGCATCACTTTCAAGTGTATAGAAAGCTTTGGAGAATATATACGTACCGTCTTTACTCACAGGATGGAAAATAGGTATCTTAGCAGACTTTAGTAAATCATAATTGGAATCTGTCAAGACAGGCTTAAACTCAGACAGTCTAGCTAAACTCTTAAATTTAGTATCGCCTGGGTTTAATCCACCTGTAGTTTCTTTCTGTGTATGGAAGTACTGATCGTCTACACGTGTGAGTGCTTCTTTAGGATACATGACCTGTTGTACTTTGGTGTAATAAATACTACCAAGTCTAGGCAATGTTTTAAACACCTGAGTTGCAACCAATCCAAATTCACGAGTAACGCTACGCAACATCTGAGGTTCTAATGACAACACTACATCTATTACAGATAATGTCTTGACCGTACTATCTCTAGTTACGTTTAATCTACGTATATGTTTTACATCATGATGCATTTCAGTTGTAAAGATACTCAACACCAAATCTGTTATAAACGGATCGTACGTTGGAGATTCTTGATCTGGAACTAAGATGGTTCCAACTTGGGTACTAAAGAAATCGTTCATGTAAGCTTTAGATAAAGAACTATAATGTTCACTTAACTTAATGCTCGATAAAACATCGGCTTCACGTATTAAAGGATTGTTACCAGAAGCAAGATAATCGTAGTTGAAATACAATGTATCTACAACACGTGAATTTAAGTCTTCATTTAGTTTCTCACTATTGAAGTAATTCAGTGTAAATTCAATTTCATGTGCTGCTTGTAAGAACACAGACATCTTTGTTACACTTGTTACCTGGAACACCCCTTCACGACCGTCTCCAACGTCCGCTATAAAGAGATCTCCTTTATTCGGTACTAGGACATGGTAAACGTTTGCACTGCCTGTAATCGTCTCTGTCCCTGTCTCAGGACTATGTTGGTGAGACAGCCCACCCTTCAGTCTTAAAACAAAACCTTTAATGAGTTTATATTGCTGGTATACTGGATAGATACCACGTTGAAAACTACTTAATGGATCAGAAGCTCCGATAACACCGCTGTAGTAATCTGTGGTGTATGCAGATCCTTCTAGATAAGCAGCCAAAGACGATGCTGGTGTATATTGACTATCAACAGTTACACCAACGTAATCTTTAGGCTTGTGAATACTAATTGGTTGTTCTACCTTGGCTTCTGGTAGTTCGTCACCTACAATGGCCATTCGTCATCTCCTCTCTTAGTTCCCAAAACAGAAATGTAATTAACTCTGTGCATGGAACGATTAGTGCCACCAACTCTACCACCACCATTCACATCTGGTCCATTAGGGCCCCATCCGTTACCGTTGTTCCATTCGCCATTACCCCAACTAGACTCTCCCCACGAATCCCAAATACCACGGTCTTTCAAAGTACCCAAAAACCAATCGATATACTTAGGAGGTAGCCATCCGTGTATTAACCATTTCTTAGCTTCTTTTAAATCAAAGAAACGGTCAAGTTGCCTAAACAAATAAAGAGTAGCAAGTCCATTGTCAGACATAGCCTCTTTAGCACGCTTAGTTAATAAAGAGAAATCGATAATAAGGGATACGGCTAAATGATACGATTTGCGCATGTTCAAAGGTAGTTTATAATCTACTACCAATTCAGGAGACATAACCATCGTACCGTCTTCAACAGGTAATTCATTTTGAAACAGATGTAAATATATAAACGATGAACCACGACGTTGGGTTACGTAGTTGGCTTCTTTGGCAAAGAACATCTTAAAGATAGGATGCCATTGATATTGTCCCATTTCATTTAAATCTGCCAACTTAAATAAATCAGCTTGATCTAGTTGAGTTAACATAGTTGCCAAGGTGGCTGTAGACCTTGGATTAACCCTAGGTATCCATTCATCCCACTTAGGCAACCTTACCCCAGTTAATGGACCATTGGTCTCTACACGCATTCCGTGTATAGTTTCAACAGCTTCGTAATATATCCCAGGTAATCGTTTACGTTCTTCTAACGTATATTGACTACCGACATCTATTAGATTAGTTGGCAAAATGGTATTGTGGATCATCTGTGGGTAAATGAAATGTAACTCTACTGGTTTCTGGTAAAGGAACTTATACGTAAAGTTGGTAACATACGCACCACCACCTTCTACACGTTCAGGTTGAGGAGGTAGAATGCTGTCATGCCATCCTTGTACAGTTGTTTGATTTTCTCTAATGACTATCAGAGCTTGTTTACCATTTTGATTTACAATGGCAGTGGCTCTGTCGGTTAACATCATCTTAAGATACTGACCAAACTTATCTCCATATCCAGATTTAGCTTCACGTGCCTTGTGTATTTCATAAAGCACAGCTAATACATGTTTCGGAATGGCATAGTGATAATCAAGTTCATATAGTTGACTTTGTCTATCATCGCCCAAACGAACTTTAAGATCATTATGCCACTTCTCTGCAGCGAACTTAGAGTCGGCTCTATATGAGAAATTTATAGTTACTTCAGTGTGACTATAAATAGGTTTAACGCAAACCCCTAAATTAGGATCATGAAACATATATCGTTCTTCATCATGTCTTACTGGAGTATTGATTACAGCAGACTGATTGAATTCTTCAAGATACGTTACATTGAGTTTACCGCTATGCCCTAACTTAACTGTTTGCTGGTCAAGTAACATAGTGCCAGGTAAAGCTACTGAGTCTTCGTCGTTCAATGTATACGTAGGAGTCTTAGCATCTATACCTGTTAGTTGCATGACTTGTCTAATCATGCCGTGGATTGCATGATGAGTGACTGTCTCTTGAGTCGCTTCCAAAGGAACTAAAAGATTTGGCATTATGCAATCCTTGTTATTTACTTTATAATAATCTTACCATCACGACCTACTGTACCATGCCAACTGTCACGTTCTCCGTCTATACGTGTCGTACGTATAAAACCGAGTTGATGTGGTTTCTTTTGATATCCTGCAGGTTGACTCTTTGCAATCTCATCAACAGACAAGTCTCTAATTTTAACCATAGTCATCAGTACATCCTCTCACCAGCATTACAGAATGAAAGTATAGTGTTAGCAGATACAACAGTGTAACGTACAAACTGTTCTACTGGTTTAGCAGACAGCTCAGGATATCTACCTGCAGCACGCAAGATAACTTCAAAGTACTTACGTTCCATTCCAGATTTCTCAATACCTTTACCCAATACATCAATAGCTTTTTCTAAAGCTTTAATTTCAGATATCTGCTTTTTGATGTTGGTGTCTGGTTGAGAACGAATCAAGCCTTCAAGTTCGTCTAGAATATTGATCATAACTTCAATAGTCGGGACAGGCATCTTGTGCGGCTCTGAGTCTACCTTGAAAGGCACTTCAGCAAAATACATACCGGTAACACGTAAACGACTTGCATCTGCAATAGGATCATCTACACGCTCTGGTGGTAATGCAATATGTAAACCACGGTCTCCCATTAAAGGAGGAGCTAACTTAACAGAAGTCTTACTACTACGTTGTCCATCGAAATGATCTTTACTAGATAGCTTACTTGCCAAAGATGCAAATGGGAAATTGCGTAAAGTGTCATTTAATGTTGATAACACTTGCTCTGGGTTACTTAAGTTACCGCTAACGATACGCTTATAGGCTCCACCCAACTTAATACATTCTGGCATGTAGAAACTGTCTAACACCTTCAGCTGAGTACGACCAACGGTGATCAATTGCAGTAAGTCAGCACCACTACGAATAACTTTACCATGTGTGCGCAAATACATAGACGTAGGAGACACTGTAAGTAACGGAGGACCGTTGTTCGTTTTAGGTACACGTCCTAGCTTAGTACGTAAACGTCTACGAGCACGGTCGATACGAAACATCAGAGTACCACGTTGTTCTTCTATCATTTCCCACAATGATTTTAGTAAGTTCGCAATGTAATTAAACAAACGCTTAATAGATGCAATAACTAGATCAACAACTTTACGTACAGACGACTTACCTTCAAGAGCTGAACTATAATCCATAGGAGGTAAACCACTACCCAATATAGCAGATTCAACATTGTACTGTAAATCGTGCAAGTCTGTATCATCTGTAATAGATTCTTCAATACGAGCAACCGTACTGTACATCCCACACGCTTGTTCTAAGCCTTCAAATGCAGCTGTTAATTTTAATGATATATTTTCTAATTCAATCTGTTGCATTGTATATCTCCTATAAGCACCTATAGCATAACTGGGGGAGCATGGGCTCCCCCAGTATGTTTACTTATCATCACTAGCCTGTGCAATTGCTTTAGCTAAAGACTTGTTAGTCTGCTTAGTTATACGTTTAGCAGAATCTGCTAATGCTGCAGCTGCTGCTGCTTTATTGCGTGTTTGTTTACGATGTTTTTTATCTGCTTTCTTTAATGATGCTTCATCTTCTTTAGAAGCTTCTAAATCACGTTTAGCTTTAGCTTCATCTGCATCATGTTTCTTCTGAAGATCCAACAGTGCGTCAAAAATAGCATCTACTTCTTTGACACGATCTATATAGTCGGCAACTTTGGCTAATTGTTTATCACCTTTCTTTATGTCTTCATCGAGCTTATCCAGCTTTCGTTTAATGTCGGCCGACTTCTTGTCAAACCCTTGTTTTATAGCATCTAACTGCTCTTCTGTTTTATTATCAGAATCGGCTAACATCTCCATTGCCAATTTACCCATGTGGGTAGTCTCATCCATAATTGCTTGTTCTTCTTTAGTGGTCTCAACTTCAGTAATACCAGCTTTCTTCAAAGTCTCAATCGATTCTTTGTTCTTCTTATTCATCCCCAATAAGCTAGCAATGCCAGAACCTATACGTTTGAAGAAATCTTTAACTGAATTGTAAAACTTAATCAAAGCTTTCTTAATCGCTTCGTACATACGCTTTAATAGATTGTCTTTCTTATCTACGGATTCTAACGCTGGCGCTAACGTATCTACAGGCACGTATAAACGACGTTCGATTGACTCCAGTACATGATTCAACATAACTCGTTCAGTATCTGTAGTGAGCGTTGTACCGTCAGGTAAAGACTCTAGCGTTGCAGTTACTTCTTCTAACGTTTCTAATGTTTCTAAATCGGTTACAGATACAAGATAGTCTTCACGTGTAGTATCTATCTCTTCTACAGATTTCTCCACAAGTCCTAAATCATGAATCGCCGTAGACGCTAATTCATCTGCTAGATCTAGGTGTTGAATAGTGATACCCGGAAATTGAACTTTATTGCTCATCGTATTCTCCATTTTACATCAATGACATAATAGGGAGATCCGAAGACCTCCCTATATTTACTTATGCCGTAGGGCTTTTAGCAGCACCAACGTTAGCATTACCAAATGCAATTAACGTTTTAGCAACAGTAGCAACACGCGATGGAACTTGAGCGATACCGCTTACAGCCCAACGTGCGTTCATTTCAGTTAACTTCAATTTAGTTTTGGCGATAGCACCTTCAGCATTGACCAGAGTCTTAGCTTGATTAACAGCGTTGTTCACTGCAGTGGTGTTAGCTTCAACATCTTTGTTGTGTTGGTCTAAGTACTTAACGATCATTTCGATCTTAGCACATAGCTTACCGATGCCATCAGGATCAAAACCATCAATTTCTTCAGCGCCCCAATCTTTTGATTCTTGTTTCAAAGTGAAACGACCAAAAGAGGCAACCATTTTGTAACCACCTGGCATTGACAACGTGCCAACTTCTTTAAGTACAGCTTCTTCGATTGCTTTCTTACGCTCTTCTGTGTCAACATCACTTGCAGCACGGATAGAGATCATTTCAGCAAGGATCTTTTTACGAGCAGCTGTAACGTTAGCAAGAGCATCACGGCAACGTGTACCGATGTGGTCACCGGTGATGATGCCTTTGTCAAACTTACCATCAATACTTAGGTTGCTTGCATAACCAGCAATTTTGATTTTACCAGCAGCTGTTTTACCAGCAGCTTTAGCTTCGTCAGCACGCTTACGTAATTTCAGAATACCGGCACGTAAAGCTTCGACACCTTTACCGAATGATTTAAAGAAATCTTTAACGCTGTTGTACATTTTCAAGATAGCAGCTTTAATAGCTTCGTACATACGTACTAAAATGTTCTTAGCGCCATCAGCACTTTCTAAAGTAGCGGCAATACGATCTTGACCTTCACCGAATGATTCAACCGCAGGCACTAAACGAGTAGGCTCTTGGATGTATAAACGACGGCAGATTGATTCCAGCGCGTGATGAAACAATACAGCTTCACCTTTAGTCATACCGTCTTCGTTAGCATTGACTGTCTGAATGATACTTTCAAGCGCAGCAGACTCTTCTTCAAGAGCTTCAACTAATTCTTCAGTCTTACCAACTTCGTTAGCAGACTCTTGTACTTCTTCAAGTACTTCAGAGATTTCTGTTTCAGACATGTCTGTTACAGGGTTAATCAAATTCTCGTCAGAGAGAATATCTTCAAACGCGGCACGTAAACTCATGATTGTTATTCCTAATTATTTAAAAGGGAGACTCATAGAACAGGTATTACGCAGCTTCTAAGTTACGAATAGCTGCAGCGGCCAGACTTGTCATAGCTTTAGCACAGTTGGCAACGATGGATGGAGCAGCAGATAAACCGCTGGTAACATACCGCGCATGATATTCAGCAACTTTAACCATTACACTGCCAACTTTAGTTTCCATGCTAACCAATTTACGGAAGCCTGCAACACGTTCTTCAGTTTCTTTAGCAATGCGTTCTGCGTTTTTAGAGTGTTCGTCTAAAATATCAGCAATGTCATTAATTGAACCTGCAATAGATTTAATGTCATCAACATTGATAGTGTCTTTAGCTTCACCTTTAATATCATTAGCTTTATTACGACTATAGGTGATACGCTTAGTCCAACCAACATCTAAACTGTAAGAGCCAGGTAACTGATGATTGTTTAACTGTATATTAAACTTATCTAAACATTTAACCATCAGAGCATCCATTTCGGCACCAGTTGGTGCGTTTTCACTTGATGAAGCTTTAACGATATCTGCTAACTTAGCACTAATTTTCTCACCGATAACCAGTTTACGGAAACGGATAGTTTCTTCCAAAGAACGCTCTGAAATATCTACAGCGTCTTTACAAGCACGTGCCAAACTTACATCACGCATGCCATCGATTGTCAAAGCGTTAGCGTAAGTGGTGTATACACCTTCTTTAGCTACAGACTTACCATCAGCTACAGACTTATCAAGTTCTTTCTTGATAAGATCGGCGCGAGCACGTAATGCTTTAGTTCCCTTACCGAAAGTTTTAAAGAAGTTAACAATACTATCTTTAATCTTCTTAAGCATTGTTACTAAAGCATCCCACATGCGCTTTAGTAAACCATCTTTACCATCTGCTGACTCTAATGCCGCTACAACGCGGTCGCTAGGCAGTTGGATACGACGTGTGATGGCTTCTAAAGCATGTTGGTACATTACGCTTTGAGTATCGTGCTCACCTGACAATAAAGATTCTAATGCAACAACTGTTTCTTCAAAAGCTTCAGCTGTTTCAACAGATTCTTCGATTTCTTGGTTTGCTTCTAATACTTCATTGATAGATTCATTCAAAAGGTTTACGTCAACTTGCTCATCGGCAGCTTCAGTGATGTCTAGAATGTCTTCAAATGCAGCTCTTAATGAACTCATTATAAATACCTACGTTAATAAAGCGGTTCTATTACAGAACCGCCTATAAAATTAAGCTGCTTTTTTATTCTTCTTCTTAGCTAACTGACGGGCAGCGCGTGAAGTAAGTACACCGCTTTCACGAGCTGAACGATAGCCATAAGCAACGTTAGGTGCGCCTTTACCAATGTTGTTGGCAATAGACTTAGCGTTGTCGGTCATTGCTTTAGCTTTGGTCTTATCTGTTTCTTTAAGAGCCGCTGCTTCAGCTTTAGCTAAAGCCTTAGCTGCTTTATCTTGCTGCGCTTCTAAAACCTTAGCTGCTTTACCTGTTTCTTTAGCAATATCTTTTTCGATGTTAGCTAATTTAACAATTTGACCAACAGTTGCTTTAATAACAGTTAGACTTTCGCGCTTTTTAGCTTTAGCTTTACGTTTATTAGGTTTAGTAACAGTACGTTTACCTGTAGGAGCAACTTCTGTTTCTTCACCACCAGGACCAGCCATGCGCATAACTGCAGTTTCACGTACTTCAACTAAAGAATTAGGATTCTCTAAAAGTTTAACCTGCGCATCGCCCAGAGCTTCTTCTTCTTTGTTCATTTGCTTAAGGAGAGCTAAATCATCGCCTTTATCTTTAATGTAAGCATCCATTGAAGTAATGTTTGAACCATCGGCTGCGATGAACTCGCCTTCAATTTCAGTTTCGGTTGTCGCAGGAACATCTTTCAATTCAGCAATAGTTGCATCAGCTTTAGCTTCGATTGCTTTAGTGCCTTTAAACAAAGACGCTAACCAATTCTTAACAGCATTGTAAGCTTTAACTACAGCGGCTTTAAGAGCAGCCCACATGCGAGCTAACCAATCTTTAGCGTCTTTAAGACCTTCTAAAGTAGCGGTTACCCGATCAGTGCTTCCACCGATGTCTTCAAGTGCAGATTTAACACTGCTAGTATCCATGTAGATACGACGACCGATAGACTCTAATGCGTGAGTGAACAGAACAGCTTCACCACGAGTCATGCCAACTTCAGTGTTGACAGAACCGATCAATGATTCAAGAGCTGCAGATTCTTCTTCAAGGATCTCAACTAATTCGTTTGTTTTACCAACTTCGTTTTCTGCTTCTTGTACTTCTTCTAAAATCTCAACGATTTCAGTTTCAGTAGTACCAGTAACAGGATTAACTAAATTTTCGACATCTAGAATGTCTTCAAATGCTGCACGTAAACTCATGAGTAACTCCAAATTAATAAAGGGTGACTCACCGGCGAGCCACCCATAGGATCTAATTATGCAACTTGGTTTGCACGAACACCAGCGTTAGCAAATTGCAACATGGTCTTAGCAACGCCCAAGCACAGACGTGGAGTGCCATTGATGCCACTCGCTGCCATCTTACCTTCGATCTCTGAGATCTTCAGACGACCACGTAGGATGGCACTGTCGCCACGCTCAGCACGGATATCGTCATTAACTTTCTTCAGTTCTGCATCAATACGCTTCTTACGGCTGTCTGCGTCATTAACGAAGTTGGTGACTTCTTTACATATTTCAATGACGTTATCACAAATACCAGCCACGTCACTTGCGTTCAGCGAGATAGTACCGGTAGCTGCTTTTAGTGGACCGCCTTTGTACGAGATACGACCGCCTATGAAACTTACGCCCATTTTACGACCACCTGGTGCTTCAAAGTCGTCAAGCTTACCGTACCACACTTTTTGAGTAACTGTGAACAGATTAGTAAGATTCATCGCCGCTGAGTTTTTATCATGTGCTTGAGCAGTCTCGGTAAACAATTTCTCGGTAGTTTTGATCATTACGATCAATTGAGTTTTTGCTTTAGATACAACAGCTGCAGTTGGGAGTTCGCCATTTTTGAAAATGAAGTGGCCGGTGTACGCTGGGATTTGGAACTCTTTGACCGCTTTAGCTTCTTTGGCTTTGACCTTGGTTTCTTTAGCTACGGCAGTAATACGCTCAGCTAGTTTCTTGGTGGAAGAAACGAAGTCAACAATAGCATTCCAAACTTTGGCCAGCGCAGCTTTTACAGCTTCGTACATACGGCGCAGCATGTCAGCAGCTTTGCTACCTAAACCTTGCTTACTTTCTACAGCAGGGTATAGACGGTCAGTTGGCAAACAGATACGACGACTAATTGCTTCTAAAGCAACGTTATGTAACAGTACTTCTTTTTCAGAAAGATCATCACTTTCTTCAATAGCATTTTGAATCACTTCAACGTGCTCAGCTTCTTCTTCAAGAGTATCAACTACAGTTAATGTATCTTCGATGTCTTGTGAATCTTCAACAAGTTCTTCTGCAAGTTCTTGTACTTCTTCCATGCTGACATCTTCTACTGGTTCAGTAACTTCTAAGATGTCTTCAAACGCAGCGCGTAAGCTCATTGGTAATCTCCGGATAAAATATTTAGGAATGTGATCATTTCGTCAATTGCGTTGTCGCTATTTTGACACCAGAGCATGATCAGTGTATCTGGTCTTTTAGCTAATAGTTCTAAATCTAAATTTAAGAACAATTGTTTCTGAGAATAAGAAGCTGTAGTGCCAACAGACTTTATACCTCCAGAATGTCTGAGCAATGAAGCCCAACCACTAGGTGAAAGCTTGTTGCCAGGCTTGCCTAGTATAATACGCGCAAAATCTAAGATACATTCGATGTTATTATAATCGATTGTTTTCCCAGTAGCGGTAAATGGAACAGTTAATACAGAAGGGAACTTAGTCAAGTATAACTTAGTTAACTTAAGTACGTCACGCTTAAAAGCAAAGGAATTGAAAATGTCCGGAAACAAACGTTTGTTAAAGAGACGAGTAATATCCTCTCGAATCTCCCAGAAACCTTCTTCCGATGTGTTTTCTGTATATAAAAACCCATTGATGACAGAATAATTAATCATTTATTCCTCCATCTTTTTGACTTTAGAATACAATATTTTTACCTTGTCTTCGTAAATCTCTAAAACCTTTTCTAACTTAGGATTGGTAGTGCCATCACGTTGTTCTTTCAAGATCATAACCTGATACTCAAACAACTTGATGTCTTCTTGCATGGACTTGTATTTAACTACTTTATAAGCAGCCCATTTCATACCAAGAAAGTGGAAAGGGTTCCATGATAAAGGAACGAATCCCATACGTAGAGGATCTACTTTAGATGCGCCGTGAACACTACTTAAAGTTTGCACGTTACCATCGACCAAGTCAACGTTAGGGATTACTTCCATTAGCTTAACTACATCTTTACCATTTCGTGCGAACAGAGATAGTAATTTAATGAATGGTGCTAATACAACTACTTTCTTATTCATTGCTTTAGCAAGGTCAGAAGGCATGTCTAACTTAACACCACACTCATTTGACATGATTAAAACAATCAATGAAATGGAACTTTGTGCGATTTCACCAATGGCAGATAATACAACCATTGCGTTAGCTTTACGTAAAGGTATATTTTCAGTAGCGATAGTTGCATCGTCACTAAAGTAGATTTGTTTAACCTGTTCGTAGATAGGTGAGTTACGACGAATGGTGTCACGTAAACATGTTGCAACATCGCCTAGTTTAGCATTTGCAAATTCTTTATTAAACTCACTGTATAAAGCTGAGTCTTTTAAAAGATTTTCTCTGTGAACAACATCGTAGAAACTTTCAGAGATTTCCAATGCTTTGTTGTTAAGCATTTCGATCATCTCTAAAGCTTCTTTAGTTTCATCATGGCCAACAAGCGATTTTACACGTTTGAAGAAGTCTTGTAGATTCATCAGTATCTCCCTGGTGCTTTGCCTGCTTCATAGGCTTTCAAAATGGACATAATATCGTCACCGTTACCATTCTTAGCAGCGCTTCTCAGTGACTTAGCTGAGTAGGTAGCACCTTTAGAAATACCACGTGTAAAGACAGTAACTTGTTCCCAATCGTTATCTAAGACCATGACTAAGATAGCGTTTGTATTAGCAAAAAATTCGTTACGAACACGTATATCGTCAAATGAACGTAAAGTGTTTCGTTCGAAGTCTTTAATGGTAGCTGTGGAAATTAATAGAATGTTACTATTAACACCAGTGGAATGTGATCCGGATAAAGCCGCAGCTGCTAAACCTTTAGCTGCACGTTTCTGTGTTTCTTCAAAGAAGCCAGAACTATCTTTAATAGCTGTTTTGAAGTAAGCATCCATACGGTCAGCAGCGAAGATGAAATCTTTTACAAAACGAATTTCACCAGTACGTACTTTTAACCATCGATTAGCGACACTACCGTCGTAAGAAGATACGTCAATCATTTCCGCCAATACAGAAGAAGGTACTGGCATTGGTTGTAATGTAAATTTAACTGGGACTGTGTAAGACAAATGGTCAGCACGTAATTTAACGTTTACAATTTTACCAACTGCCATGTTTGTAACTTCTTTGACAATACTGTTAATGTCGATAGGAGCTTCACTTTTCTTGACTGCGTTTTCTAACGCACCTTTAATACCACGCATTGTCATTAGGTCACGAGATGCGTTAATAACACTACGGTCAGGATTCATTGATTCTAAACGTTTAGTTACAGAAATGTTATTAATGGTATCATCCATTGCAATAGACATTAAGTAATACGCAATGATTGTATTAAGAGCTGTAGCCAGCACATCGTCTGTGAACGGGATGTTAGCACAGCGAGCATCTATTAATGTGATGGGTTGAACTATAGCTGGTTGTGATTTAGATACGTAGTTATCTCCGCCTGCCAAAATAGCAGCATCTTTAATGCGACGCATCGTAGGCATCATGGAGTCGGCTCCAAGATCCGTTGCTTGTTTTGCCATGGTGTGGCCAACTTGCGTTGCGGCAGTTGTACCAATTAATCCGATTAGACTCATTTCAATTACTCTAAGGTTGATTTATGATAGACGAAGATATTAGCTCAATATTTAATAACCCTAATGGTGGCACGAATATTGATTTTTCACGAATTGTTTCTTCTATATTGAAGGAGACCGGTTTAAGTGCTCCCGATAGAGTTTTCACCGATCTATTTAAAGGCTTTAATAGATTAGGCCAAGGTAGCCACATACCTCACAACACCGATTTGCAAGGGTACACGTTCTTTACAAGACCAGATCTCAATCTTTCACATGATAACATAGCACAGTGCCGTTCGCTTACAGCCATGCTCACTTCAGAACGTAAAAGTTACGCTCATGCAATCAAGACAATATTAGATTTTAGAACTGGTGATTTAGATAAAAGTCCCCATCCAATTGTTGACCAGCAAAGTGCTTTTATCCCGCTACTATCTAATACATTGACTTCCTTAAGTGGATGGCCAGATTGGCAAATGAACTTCTACTCTAGTCCGGAAGGGATTATGAAAGAAGTATGGTTACAAGCTGACGGTATTGTAGAAGTCAATGGTAGGTTTACATTAACGGCAGACTTCCAAAACCCTCAAGGTAATCCTGTATTATCATTATTAGCTTATTGGGTATTGTATCCACAGCTTATTAATACGGGTAGACTATTCCCGCATATCCAGAACGTGATAGCCAACCGTAAAGATTACGAGTCTAGAATTTATCGTATCGTTTTAGATAGTACAAATAGATTCGTAACATCATGGGCCAGTACATTAGTAGCTACTCCATCTGCAGTTAACATTGGAGCTATGTTTAACTATAATAGAGATGCGCCACAAAGTCGTGATACGGATAAAGTAAGTACAGCGTTCGAATGTACTGCTGCGTTCTATAACGACCCTATTGTACTTAAAGAGTTTAACGATGTTAGTTTTAAATTCAATCCAGCTCTGGAATTAGCAGAAACAGATAGTCGTTTCTACAAACTACATCCTAAGCAATATGCATACTTCAACTACAAAGGTTATCCACGTGTCAATTTAGACACAATGGAATTTGAATGGTGGGTATACACTGCCGATGCAGAGATAGCTTATAATGAAGCACCGCATCTTTTCCAAGGTATTTAATAATGTCAAATGAATATATTCGTAACATGAGTGCGCTCCGTTTCAATCCGTTGTTGATGCAGCGCGCTGTTTTAAATAAGATGGAAGAAGTTTATCAGGCTGGTCCATTGGGGTCGCATCCAACCACTCCACTAGACTTTCTAATAGAAGCTACGGTGGCAACTGCATCTGCTACTGTACTGGAAGCTGAAGCATTAACACGTAGACAATACGAATCCTTAGCACTTACGTACGATGACTTGTATCATCACATGTCCGACAAAGATTACTTAGGAAGATTCTCTACTCCAGCTAGCACTGTACTGCGTGTTATCATGGGTAGAGATGAAGTAATTCGTCGCAGTGTTCCATACGGGGACAATGGTGCTCGTAAGTTAGTCATTCCACGCCATACAGAGGTCATTGTAGGCGATCTTACATTTACCATGCAGTATCCTATTGAAATTCGTATCATGGCTCACCAAGGGATACAGGTGGTGTACGATGGTAGTGAATCGTCTCCATTGGTTAACCTTGAAACAAACATAGTAGACTGGGACATCACCAAATACCAAGATCAGGTAGAAAACTACTTATCTATTTATATCCCGATGAATCAGTTTGCCATTAAGTCTGAAATTATCAAAGTTACAATTTCAAGTCCTGTAAAGAAAACATTTGCGTTTGACGATGAGTTCTACTACTGTAGAGTGTTCAATAGGCAAGATGGTGGAGACTGGGTAGAAATTAAAACAACCCACTCAGATCAAGTTTACGATCCATTGCAGCTAACCGCACTGTTACGTGTTGAAGATAGCATCGTAACTGTATCATTGCCTAAAGTGTATCAGAATACTAATCTGGTTGGTATTGAATTACGTTGTGACATTTATACAACTAAAGGTCCTGTCGATTTAGCTCTAAACACAATAGACATTTCTGAGTTCTCTTGGAGATGGATTGATCACGGTTGGAATAGATTAACACCGAATACATTCTCAGCACCATTGGCTAACTTGCAGACCGTATCTTTCTTAAGTGACCGTCGTGTATCAGGTGGTCAACGTGGAATGTCATTCGATCGTTTACGTGAACGAGTTATCACTAACACCTTAATGTCATCTGATCTTCCTATCACCAATACACAAATGATTTCACGATTGGAAGATATTGGATACGATGCTTCAAAGTACATTGATAACATCACAGAAAGATCATTTGTCGCTACACGTAGAATACCATCTCCTAAAGGATTAAGTGGTGGCATGGGCTCTATGGTTGGTAGACTATCATTTAACTTTGAACAGCTATCTAAGCTCCCTACGGTCTCCGACAACAACGAACGTATCACTCTCTTACCTAACACCTTGTTCGAAGACAACGATGGCGTGTTCAGCATTGTAGACCACGATAGATACATTGACATCATGTCCAATACACGCGACGTTATTGCAGACATCGTTTCTACATCCAATTTCCTATTCACTCCGTTTCATTACGTATTAGATATCACCACAGGTACGTTTCTAACAAGATCGTACTATTTTGAAAATCCAACTATTGTAAATAAGTATTTCATTGAAGAAAACGAAACAATGAATATACAAGTTTCAACAGATTCGTATTCTATCAAGAAACGATTAGGTGGATGGACATTACAGATATCTACTAAGTCATCCGACGAGTTTAAAGAAATTGATGACAATGACATCTATGTACAGTTAAGAATAAATCCTAAAGGTGAGAATAAAGGAGCTTTCTTAAACGGTGAGTTAATTTCCATCAACGATCAAACCAAAGAACGTTTATACGAGTTCCAGTTTGATACTACATGGGATGTCAATACTAACGATGAACTGGTACTAACGTCGTTCGCTATGTTTGATACAATAACTTATCCATTCAAAGTAGATCTTGTTGATTGGTTTGAAATTCTTTATTGTATTAAGAACCCGAGATTACCTGGACAGGAACACAGCAACATCGATGAGAACCTAGGTAAACATTTATTACCAAATGATGTTTATGGTTTATATCACGAAAAGATCAAAATAGATCTTGGTGTTAATATCGATAATTTGTGGAAACGTTCTCGCAGTACTATATCTGATGTCTTCTACGATAGGCACACTCAAGATGTGTTTGAAACATATCCTGAAAACGTATATGAATCGGATGCTGCTGGTAATACGATCATCTGGGTAAATGGCAGACCCACTTATACCTTGAAACACAAGAAGGGAGATGTTGTATTAGACATCAATGGTAAGCCTAAAGTGTTATACGCTGCTGGTACTCCTAAACTGGATGCGACTGGTGTACCTATTGTAATCGAAGGTCGTAAGATAGAGCGTGAGGCAGATTTCGTTGTGTTTGACGGAAGATACTATTTCGCTACATCTAAAGCAGACTTGGTTTATAAACGTCTTGTTCCTGAGCTAATTAAAGAATGGATGGTAACCGATTTATATCCAATCCGTAAACGTTTATTGGAAAAGACAACGTTACAGTTTAAACCTAAGACTACGATGGGTTTATTAGATGCCGTTATTGGTGAAAATAAACATGTGAAACTACGTGCCGACTTAACGTTGGTTGTAAGGCTCTACGTTGACCGTTCAACTCACAAGGACAGTAAGTTAAAGGAAGCACTGAAAAATACCACCGTTGCAACCATAGCTCGTCTACTGGATAGATCTGTAGTAACAACATCTGAGATGATCTCAACCATTAGAGCTGCGTTGGGTTCTGATGTGATTGGTGTGGATATGGACTCAGTTGGTGGATATGGAACACAAACGGTTATTACTATAAATGATAACGTTGGACGTTTGTCTATCGGTACTAAGCTTGTAAACTTACCAGATGATACATTTGTTGTAAGAGATGACATTACAGTAGAGTTCATCAGACACAAAGAAGATCTAGAAGCTTAACGACATAAAGGGAGGGCTAAATGCCCTCCCGATATGCTCTTATACTGCTTGGTCGTAGATGTCTAACATGTCTCTAAATGTAGGTAGTTTACCAACAGTTGTCATGATCTCCATTGAGTTCACTTTACCACCAGTTAAATTAACCCCAAGTAGGATTTGTTCATCGTTGGATATCCCACGTATTTTACACATCTCTAAGATAGTTGTATCTTTAGATAAGTTTAGAATGATTTGACCGTTAGGATACGTTGATGCAATATCTGCGTCTGATACGTATCTATAAATCAAAGACAACAGATTAGGGATTGCTTCTTTAAACAACTCTAATCCATTAGCTGTAACCGAATAAGCAGGTAACGTTTTAATGTATCCTTCTTTCTCAATTACATATCTATCTAATTCATCTACCATCTGGTCAGACACAGAACCGATAACTTCATTGGTTTCTTCAAGACAATAGAAATGTAACTTGTCCGAAGTCTTCTTTGGAGTCGAGTTGAATATCTGGTAGTCACTATATCCAGACAATAAACTAATCTGGTTACATAAGTCTAATGTCTTCTCATCTAGCTGTTCTAGACGAATATCATCGTACAAGTTATACACACCGTAATCAACCAATGCATGTTCTTGCATTTGCATGTGCCAAGCTGCAGTTGAGTCTGGTGCTGTAACACCTTCTGATTCAAGATATAGTTTAGATTCACCGATGTTCTTATTAAGGATATAGTTAAATGAATAATTAGCTTCCTTACCTTGAGCCACTCGAATGTATCTGTAAACACACGCTGTATCTACCCAGAAGAAACCAGCAGGAGCATCTACATAGTTCCACATGTCGTACCAGTCTTTGTTAAACGGTTTCCCATTTGACTTCATCTTAACTGGATTATCTCTACGGTATTTGAAATAACGATACTCTGGTGGTACTCTAGGGTCGCAGAATACATCAGGAAGATAATAGTGATCACGTTCCAAAGCTTTGATCATTACATCCATATCGAAGTCAATGTTGAAAATAGCAACTAAGTCTGGTTGCCAAATATGTAATCTAGCTATAACAGCAGCACACATTTGCCCAGGAGTATCAAACCCTTCTATCTCTAGTTTAATGTTACGTTTAGCGACATCGGGATCTTGTTGTACCACATCGTCAAAACGTTTACGTAGTTTTGCTGCATAATCGGGGACTTTCTTATTGATACGATTAACATATCCGAAATATGCTTTTTCCTTCATCGTAATAGAAAGCATAATTGGTACTCTATCGCCTTCTATTCCTAACATGTCTGTTTCGGAGTCAAGTGCACATATTCGGTTTGGTGTAAATAAGTCAGGCCACCGTTTCTGATAGCCACGTTTAATCAGTGCTGGTGTTTTAATGTCACATCCAAAAAGATATTGATCGCGTGCTATTACTTGTAGACGTTGTCTAGGGTCTCCCCATCCACGATGATGACATATTGACTTACATAAACGTATCTGGGTAGACTTATATTCAATTACGTCATTTATATCAATCCACTCACGCTTATCTTTATACGTCCTAAGATGATCTTTAACTAACCAGAATGGTCTTTGGTAATCTTTAATGAAACGCAGATTAGGTACAATACGTCCATCTTTCAAATGTATTAATTCTTTTACTGTAAGTAAATCTGATTCTTCTTCTTTCTGAACATGTTCGGTGTAGAATACACTTTTACACTCAATTGCTTTAATGTCTTCTTTTTTAATGTTCTTTAGAATCTCTTTAGCTTCTTCATATTCTACAAACATAACTTACTCCAGCCAAACATATGACCACAATGTAAAGGAACATCGCATGTCCCAACACTTAAATTTTGTTCTTGAGTCTATAGACCATCAGACTAGAGACAAATTCGATTATTTAACCAAACTTGTATCTGAAGTCGATCCGACTAAAGAAGGTAACCTTAAGCCTATTGAAAAATTCTTTTATAGCGAGTACGGTATACGAACGTCAGTTGAATTAACATTGAACCCAAATTCGTATTCCGCCTATGTGTTAGCGTTACCGATGACCAGTAAAAATGCATTTTGGGATCAGAATTTCATAGACATGATGGAATCTGCTGGAGATGATTTGTTAGCAGATGATTATGTTGAAGTGTTTATAGATCTTAAGAATGCTAAGATAAAAATGAAAGACTCTATGACAGATAGATTTTCAATACATCTTACAAGTGCTATGTTCGATGGTTCTTTTGAACATGATCAAATTGCCGCAGCGTTGTTACATGAACTAGGGCATATTTTCAATACTCTTGTTCAAGTGGTAAACTTACACATCAGTAATCAGATAGTATCAAGTCTTATCAATAAGAACACTAACATACACTACGTTTTAACCAGAGACGAATCCAGTCCTGAGATTGAACGTATTGCAACTGAGATCATTGCATCAAAGGTTGGGCACGTTAGACAGTCTCTCCACACTAAGTATTACGATGGCAGACTAAATGAAATGATGGCAGATCATTTTGTCACAAGACACGGTGGAGGTTTAGCAATGGCCAGACTGGCAGTTAACCCTAAGATGTCTTGGCATTATTACATGACAAATAGCCTTGCGTTTAATACTAAGATGTCTTTGGGCATCATTGTAGCTACTGCTGTAGGTGGCATGTTAGCAGGAGCTACTGTTACAGGTGGTGTGATGGCTGGACTGATTCTGATGACGTTACTGTCACCATTAGCTGGAGACGGTATAGGTAGTGATTATGAAACTCTGCCAAATAGAGTCAAATCTGTTAGAACTGACACTATCAGCTATCTAGCCAAAAACAAAGTAACTCAGAAAGAACGTAAGCGTATCTTAGACGACATTGATGAATTAGATAAGATGATTAAACAATTGCCTAAGTCTATACTCAATTTAAATCTGTTCGCTCCTGGAAAATACTTATTTGACTTAATGTCAGGTAAAACAAATAATCTCAAATTACACAAAAAAATAGAAGCACTGGTCAACAACGATCTCTTTGTAGCCGGTTCACGTTTTGCTGTCCTCAACTAAAAGGTAAAAACATGTCTAACAAAATCGCATCTCTACACACCGTACAAATCCCAGGCGATCGCTTGACCATGATTGCCACAGCTATTGCAGTTAACATCGTAGTCGCTATGCCGCTTGTAGAGCCTACCGAAAATAACATTGCAACAGAATATTTAGAAAAGATCCATGGTCGCGCTATGGCGATTGTTCGCGAAATCAATAGTCAATATCCTCTTGACATTGAAATGGTCTTTAACCTACTACCTAAGCTCTACAAAGTGCGTTATGAACTACAGACCAATGTACACTTGCTGTCCAGTATGTTTAAAGGTTTAACTAACTTACAAGATGAGTTACGTAACCGTACAATGGATATCCCACAAGTATCTGAATACGTTGCTCTTGTATCTTCAGATCCAACTGTACTGGCATTTGATCAGTTGGTAGAACGTATCGTAGCCGAATCTGGTAAGGTGTAAAATATGTCTGAAGCTGTATCTATTGATATCTTGTTAAAGTCTTACGGTAGATTACAGAGTACAGGTGCGGTATGTTCTAATGACATTCGCACTCTGTCAGCAGCCGTTGAAGATATTAGAGAATTCGTTAAATTGAATCCTCCAGAAACATTCACACATATGCCATCTAGATTGAATCACGATATCGCATGTGAAAACATACTTAGATCGGCATTTAACCTTTTAGTTAAAATGGTTAAAGCTATATTCAATTTCATTAAGAACTCATTAATCTATATCGGTACACGGATACGAGATTTGTTTTTGTTGAAAGAGAAAGTGGCAACTGTAGCAGACTCAACCGAAAAGTTAGATGCGTTGGTCAAAGCTGTACAACGTCATCTGAATATTGATTATGATGCCATCTTAGATCAGAAAGCAGTTACCATCATTAAAGAAGGTCTTGCTGAAATATCTGAAAAGGAATTAGCTGCCATTAACTCTAACTGGAATAAGTTGGACGAGTATCTATTACTAAATGTTAACGTTAGCGGTTCTTCTAAAGATGATCTAGTTGTAGGTTTATCTGAAACGTTTAAGAATGTATTAGAATTTGTAAATATTACAGTTGGGCGTATTACAACCCTGTCTGAATCTATGCACAGTTCTCGTTCGTTCAATACAACCACGATAGACGACATGTGGGGCCTGTCTAGTAGACAACTCACTCTAGAACCTAGTCCTAGGCTGTTAACTGTGATCAATGGATATAATCCTAGATGGAGAGATCCTAATGCCACTACGTTAATAGGTGCTGCTGTCAACGTTGTAGATAAGTTTATCTTAGACCTGTCAACTGAGAAAGTATCTGGTATTGAATATAGCAGCTATCTGATCGGTATTTCAAAGATAAGAGATGTTGTTGAAAAACTTGAAATGAATATCACTATTAAAGATCTGGCCAAAATCCAAGACACTTTGGAACAAAATGGAAAGACCTTGGTACGTGGGTTAGAAAACTTACAAACTACAAATGAAGCTGAGCTGATTGGTAAGTATAAAACTATGGTACACCGTACTGAAGATTTATCTAAAGCCTTAACAACAATGTTTAATTTGCAGAAATCTATTGTAAGTTCTTTAATGACCACTGTACATAGTGCATCTTCTTTCAACAAACAGAAACTATCTCTATGTGATGACGCTATAAGGCTTCGTGGTCTCTCAGACGCTGCGAAAGCTGAGATCTTAGCCTTACGTAAGGCTCTTTAAATAAACGGCATAGAGAGGGCTCCTAGGAGCCCTCTCTTATGTTTGTTAATTACAACTTATAGAAGTTTGTTAGGTTTTCTTCAGCTTGTGCACGACCAATGATCATACCGCCGGTGATACCTTCAACGTTTACACAACGAGTGTTGTTTGGACGTGTTACAGGATCACAGGTGTTGATAATAGCAGTCAATGCTAAGTTGTACATGTTTGCGTTGGCAGCAGATACGTTAGCATGTTCAACAAAGGTGAACGCACGGTATTCGCTAAACGCACTGTCACGATTAGCCAGAGCTACACGCAGGATTTCGCCCCATGCGGTATAGAACTCAGCTGTAGGCAATGCTAAAGTGTTCTGTATAACTTTCTGTAACTGCGCATGTACACGCCCAACTACTTCTGGACCATGTGCGTCTGCCGATTCAATTGTTTTAACAAATTCTTCTAATGTATCTTTCATAATGCGAGTTGGCATTGGAACCTCTACAGTGTTGAGTGAAATTAATTTATTTTTAATGAATTCTTCGGAATGACCTTCGTCAATAGCAAAGCGTTCACGAATAGCCTGGTAAACGGCTGGAACTTTATCTTCTGGCATTTTGAAATAACCCTGTAAGAAACTGATTAGTTCGGGAATGGACCATGTACGTGGATCTGACGCTGCACGGAACCGGTCATCGCTATATACGCCCATAGAGTTTGGTTTAAGTTTCAAACCAGTACGGACATAACGCTTAACTGAATTGCGACCGTAACTATAATGTAGTTTGTGCAGTCGGATAGCACGTGCCAGTAGATATTCTTCCGGGAAGTCTACAGGTGTATCAATCATATCTTCAAGCCATAGATTGATATCTGAAACGGTCCAGTTCTGTGGCAGCATGTTATTGCGCTTAACTGAATTGATCAGTACACCTTTATGGCGCTTAGGTTCTACACCTTCTGAAACGTAAACTCTAAGATCTGCATCTGTCCAATCCAATACATCACGTAGAGCAGGACGTGTAGCTTTGATTTTAGTTTTTACCAATTCAACAATGTTCTTACCGATTGAAGATTTGAACAGTTTGTCTTCATCAAGATAGATTTTAATATCAGGACGGATGATGCCTAACAACATACCTGAAATTTCATCTAAGGTCAGATCTTGCAACTTGTTAGAAGCAATGATGTTTTCATAACGTGCATGTGAGTTAATTAAAGCACTACGAAACATAGGGACAGGTTTGCTATCTAAGATTGCATTTAACGTATCTTCGATAGTAATATCTTCAATGTTTTTCAAATCGCTTTGATAAGACTTTAACACACCGTTAATAACCTGTAAGTTCCATTTGCAATCTTTAAACAGTTTTAGGTTATCGCGTGCCCATTGAGCAAGATAAAGTTTGGGGATATTCGCTAATAAAGTAACACTCAATACACCAGCTTCTTTAAGAATGTCTTTTACTTTAGTAAGTTCAAAAGGAAGTTCTTCTTCCACATCTACTGTTACAACGGGTTCTTCCAAGTCAGCAGGATCTTCTTCGTCTGGAGAAACATCGTCAACTAACTCAGTGGTTTCTTCTGGAGCAACTGGTTCTTCAACAGGCTCTGTAGGGGCTTCGTCTTCTACATCTGGAGCTAGAATCTCTTCTTCTTCACCGTCAGTAAGTTCTACAGGCTCATCCACCATTACAGACACATCGTCTTCAGGTTGTTCTACAACGTCAGCCGGTTCTTCAACAGGAGACGTTTCTTCCACTAACGGAGATTCATCTATCGTTTGGATATGTGGGGTTTGCCCACGTTTTTGTTTAGCCATTTCAGTATTACCTCTCAAAGAATGTGTTCATATCAATTTTTACAGTTCTGTTTTCCTTAGCATGTGCAGAAGCCATACTGATCAACATGAACTGAGAACCGATAGATGTTGTAGAAGCACCAATGCCTCTGGGTTGAGTTGCGTTTTGACTACCTACACAAATTGAACAGAAACTATCTTTTGACGATTTGCACATAAATGGAAACCGTACAGTGATTCTATTGCCTATATTTGCTTTAAGGAATTCTTTAGTAATTAGTTCTGGCTTCTTATCTTTATTGACTAAGTAGAAACCTTCAAACCGTTTAGCTACCCATTCGTCTACTACGATATTCAATCCTTCGTGAGTACCACAGTCACCAGGTTCGATGGATGTGTTCTGGAAAATACGTAAGAAGAACTTAACAACTTCACCGCCCATAGCTGTTTCAAAACCACGGAAGAAACTACCAGCTCGACTAGAGTTAATCATTGGAGGTAATTTCTTAGGATCCCAACCTTCTGTTAAGTTACTGATGATTAGCTCGCCTTCGCCACCATCGTTAAATCCTGCTTCTGGACCATGTATAGTAAGCATACGTTTACGAGCTGTGGTGTATGTCTTATCTTTAAGATAAAACCATTTTACATCATCGTCTTCCAACCATTTACGGTCAAGTTCAATCAGCTCATTTTGAATAAGTACTTGGGTGGCTGAATCATGTAGCTTATCTTTATACTTTTCAACCAACTTGTTTCTTAATTCTTTATACGATGGATCTGTCGTAAGAGACTTCGGAGATATAGCTTTAACAAAATACTGACAGTAAGTACCGTAAGCATCCATGGCAGTTGCGAAGATAACACGCTCTCTTACAAATATTGGAGCTTTGTTACCGACACGTACTCTAGGAAACTGTTTGATAGTTCCAGTTGGATTTATTAATTCTTCTGGATCGTCCACTAACCGAGCGGCGATTTCTGATTCAAGTTGCCCTATGTTAACTGGATTGGAAAAAGATTTATCATCAGCTGGTGGTGTGTAGAAATAATATATTTTATCATAAAACGAAGGAACGATAACAGAAGCATTAAATAACATGTCCCCGTATGAAGTATGTTTAGTACCGTTTACATTGACTAGATCATTTTCTTCTAGGGTTAAGAAGTCGCCGAATCTGTATAAAGGTGTCATTGGTTCAACACCATCTACTTTAACCCATTCATAGTCTTCCATCTTAAATTCATTTTCGAACATAAGATTATCGCCGTAGGTGTACGGAGCATCAACTTTAGGCATTAAGACTTCAGTTGCTTCTTCTGTATATTTAACTTGGAATGGAAAATGTTCTAAGTCTTCTTTATATTCGGAGATGGTAAATGCACAAAGCATCCAGTCTCTCAATAGACAAGCTTGCCATCTATTAGACAGCGCCTGTATGTAAATGTCTTTTTTATTCATCTGTACATTTCCAGTGTTTTAGCTATACATCTTTTAACTTCCATAGATTGAGATAAACTATCTAGGTAAGGTTCTATAAATCCAGGTAAGAATACTTCTGTTTCGGCTACTGTCAATCCAGCATATATACATAAATCAAAAGCTTTACGTACTCGTTCTTGTACAGTGCCTTCAGATATCATAGACTGTGGTAAGAATTCGTATACTTCCATATACGTGTCGATTGGTAAACCACGTGGTACTGGAGTAGTTGTAAAAGCTTCCAGTACAGGACTGTTGTGTTCTTTCAAAACATTAAGTGATAAGTCAGAAGTTCTAATGGGTACAAAGTCTTCATCAGTATTGGTTGGTTTACATTGTTCGTGTATTGATTCTATTAATGCTTTAGATACGCTGGTAATGTAGATATATAAATCTTCAGCTTCAAATGGAGTGGTTAGAGTCATTATCTCGATAAACACTTCTTTAGTATCTTCTCCACCTTCAATGATGTTTTCGATTTCTTCAAAGTTTTCAGTTGCCTGGAAGTTAAACAATGTATCTAAAATATAGTAGAGTACACTTAGAGGAGTATCGTCTACTACTTTTACTTCGAATAACTTTAAACACTGATCAATAGAATCTGAAGTAATGTTTAAAATATCATCCACAACTGTCAATGGATCTTGGTTAGCAAAGTTCATTTTATAATTATCAATGCTAGTTATGTGTTGAACGAACCCTTTACTTGAAAGCAATTCTGTTATAGAAACTAAAACTTCCAGTAGTTCAGGTGAAACTTTGTGTTCTAAGATTGATCGCATTTGCAGACTCCAGACTATTAACTACATGCTCAAACTATAATGAGGTATATACAAATGAACTCAGATGAACCTACTCTGTTAGATCAGTTCCCGGGCGGAATCCACAAACGCGAAGAAACTACTGAAATTCCATTGTCACGTAATCAACGTCGCATTGCAAAGAAGACCATCAAAAAGAAATCTAAAGGTAAGTCATCCTTTGATACACGATCTGAATTACGTAACACTCATAAGTCATTTGGTGAACTGATTCAGACTTACGTAGAAACTCTTAAAGGGTTTTCCAATCACGATGATGATGAGATAGCAGCTACAATTGCGCCAGCTATCGGTGCGTTGGAGGTAGCAACTACCTCGTATGAAAATGTTAGAGAAAAACTAGATGTACTGTCTGCAGCCAAGACGGTAAACGAAGATCTATATTGGGAAGCATTTACGACTGGTAATGAGATGGTCGAAGATATTCAAACATTGAATGAAGTTGTACATCCTATTTTGGATCGTGCTTTTGAATTGGCTGAAGAGAAAGAGGAACGTGTCAATGATTGATAATTTAACACCAGAAGAAGCAGCAGCCGCCCCTGTTGAAGTGGTAACGGTTCCTGTGGTTGAGCAAGTTGTAGATACCGGCATCGATGATGATGAAATCGATATGCCTATCGAAGAAGTCATCGAAGCATTAATTGACGAAGAGCTACACGAACCTGAAGGTAGTGACAAAGTCAATTACGAACACAAAATGTTCATTGAAGTCGGTGATAAGGTAAATGAGTTAAACGCACTGATTCATTCTAATCAACATGGTTTCTTACCGACTGCTACATTTAAAGAAGTTATTGCAACTTCACGTCGTTTAGAAATTGACTTAATGAACCCTAAACAAAAGTTAAGCAAAGAACTGTCAGAGTTACGTGATGCTTTGATTATCAACATCAGTACATTGGAACGTCTCTATGCTGACGGTTTAGATGTACGTGAAGGTAGTGAATGGCGTCAAGGCGTAATGCCTGTTGGCGACAACGCCAAACTGATGCGTCCGGTTAAAACACCTATTCACAAATATGCAGATCCAATGTTACGTGTATCTGCTAACGCAGGTTTAAGTATTTGTGTTTGGTGGCAATTACCGCACACTGGTATCTCAGTAGAAATCTCTACCCCAACTAACCCGCAGTTGTTAGACTTAGAACGTCGTCTGCAATTAGATAAAGATAAGTTTGGCCGTGCTTCTAACGGTGTTGTGTTTAGTAGTGTTGAAACATACACCAATGATGCTCTATTAACATTAGCATTAGAATGTATCGAACGTACTAACGCACCAGATAGTTCTATTGAGTATTTACGTAAGATTATTTCACCATTAGATTTACGTATCTTGTTGTTAGCTATTGGACATGGTCTGTACCCGCAAGGTTATCCTTATATTGCTCAGTGTACTTCTGGCAAAATTATTGATGATAAAGGAACAGTCTGTGATAGTTACGAAGAAGGTTACATTAACTTGTCTCGTAGTTTCTGGGTAGATAATGCTCAGCTGACTAAGAAGCAACGCCTAATGTTGTCCGACCGTACTAAGAAGTTAACTGAACAACAGCTAGAAGAATATAAAGCTGAGTTTGGTTTACGTGACATTGCAACAAGTATGCCATTCAAAGTGGATCCTAATGGCCCTGACGTTGGTCGTATCAACTTCCATGTACCTTCTTTAGCTACTATGATCTCTTCAGGACATCGTTGGATCTACGAGCTTAACGAAGCTGTATCAAGATCGTTCGGTATGGACATTCAAGGTAATGAGCGTGAGAAGTACATTCACTATCGTGCTACAATTGAAAGTGTTCGTCAGTATGCTCCTTGGGTTAAGTCTATTACTTCCATTATCGGTGCAGATGACGAAGAAGAAGAAAACTTTGAAAACAATGATAAGTTCCTTGAACGTATCAGTGCTAATGATGCATTACGTACACGTTTCTTTGATGCGGTAGTGAAGTTCATCTCTGACAGTACTATTAGTTACATCGGTACTGTAAATCGTCCTTGTAAGACATGTGGTGAAGAAAGTGAATTCACCGAACAACATAAACGTATCTTACCGTTGGATGTTCATAGAGTTTTTTTTATGATGGTCACACGTATGGTGGAGAAACAGCTTGCGGAGCAACTATAAGTACTGACATGGTACTTTTACTTGATGGGATGTTTGGTGTAGATATAGAACGTGGTATTATCAACCATACTTCTCTTAACCATGCATTGGCTACGTATGAACCTTTAGATAACATTGAGAGTCAGGTAACTGCTTTGATGTGTTATCTAAAGGATACGGAACTAACTACCAATTCTGATTTCATTGGAGTGGGTAGTACCATTGAAGATAACTTAGTTGCAACATCTCGTGTGGCAAAACTAATGGATATGTTCTTTGACGAACGTATTCATGATCTAACTGGCTATACCTTAAGTGAATTTATAGATCTTCCTGTATATTTCACTAAACAGTTAGTAGCACGTTGTAAGAAAATAAACAAAAAAGAAAAGCAGATGTTAGATAATGTGGATAGTGACATTACCACAAAAATAAAAGGCTTTCGTAAATAACATACCAGGAGGACATTACGTCCTCCCAGTATGCCGTTGATTACAAGTTCTCTATAGATACGTAGAACAGCTCTAACGCATCTTTATGATACTCTTTATAAATGTCAGGATACTGTATATATCCATTTCTACCAAACTTGTCTTTAAGGTGTGCTGCTGAAATCACACACACCTCCTCAGAGTTAACTGGCAAGTCGTTGTGGTGCGCAGCATACTGCATTGCACGTTTTAGGGTTAGTCCTACATCAGGAACTCCTCTGTCCGCGCTTGCAATCACTTCAGAATAGATCGAAGTGAAGTGTCTCTCTTTCCTAGAAGCTCTATGTTCAGCTGCTGCTTGAGCCATCAAGAACCTGCCACCCCAACTGTATCTATTGAGAATTGGATGATCCTCAGATTGAATATACTCCGCAGCTAGCGTGTGGTGGTTGGATCTATCATTGTTAAATAGATCATGCAACATACCTGGTACGATAAGTATGTCTTCTACTAAATCCAATCCTAGCTTCCGATCGATATCTAGTGCCCGTGTTGTTACATCCAGCACATGATCTATCCGATGTGCTGGATCGTGTGCCATGTACGCTACTTCAAACTCCTTACGAAGTTCTTCAATTAACGGGTTTACCATAGTTTAACTCCTGTAAATTGACGATGTATAAGTATTAAGAGACGCCTCTACATGCTTACAATGTATGGTTATATCTATTTGGAATCAAATACGGCATAACTGGAGGGCTTAGTGCCCTCCAGTATGTTTATAGCGTAAAGTTAATATAGTTTTCTTTATGAGATAATACTTTACCTTTAAAGAACTCTTGTTTGTTTCTGTGATACAACATGTGTTGTTCTATGTTTTCGCAAATCAGATAGTGAACAGTTGGACTAACATCTGCATAGTTTACTAATCTACGTGGTCTACCTAATGCCTGTTCATTACTTTGTCTACTATTCACGTTAGTTGTAATCAACGCTCCTAACAGATTGGGTAAGTCTACAGCAGTACCGGCGGATAGCAAAGTAGATACTGCAATATCTGACTCGGTTAGGTTTGTATTAGGATCGTCTTCACAATACCTACTTACAACCAAATCCTTAGCAGATTTAGCAATAGCAGCTGTCATGTAAGTACACATGTCAATAGACGCAAAGAACACAAGGTACTTCATACCTGGTTGGCGAATGTCAAGATAATACTCTTTAACTCTACCAACTATAAAGTCTCTGTATTTTTCACGTAAGTCCTTTTGTTTCATGATACTATTTTCAAATTCAATGTGATTATAACCAATAGCTCCAGTGTGTCTAATACGCCCTACGTTGGCCGCTCTGTAAATAATGGCAGTAACATCAATGAACTTGTCATAAGTACCACCAGAGTTACGCTGGAGAGCAGGGAAGGCTATCTCGTACATCCTATTCATGTACGCATCAGATGATACAAGTGTAGCAGACAAATCTAACGTTTGATCTACGTGTGTAAAGATGATTTGTTTAAAGACGTTATGAAAGTCAATATGTACCTCATCTATAATACGTAAACCAATACCCATCTTCTCGTAGAAGTCTTGTGGCTTGATCGGATACTTCTTTGATCTACCATTTGATTTCTCGTAGTCTTTTAGGTAGTTACGCATAAGTCCATGACTGATGATGATAACACCTACATCCAAATCATCTAACAATGCAAGTTTCTGCATCTTGATGAATTCTTCTGTACTACCAACAACCACTAACTCAAGTTCCCCAAACTCAAACTTTTCTCTAAGATCGTCAAACCATCTAAATACGAAAGCCGACTTTAATACAATACATGTTCTTACCCCACGTGCCATAGCTGCAGACATAGAGATAAAGGTCTTACCTTTACCTGTTTGCAATGTAACTACTTTAGAACGTGTTTTATTGTCTAAACAATACTTAATGATAGGAACCTGATAGTCTCTTGGTGGAGGCATTGCTTTTGGTCTAAACTTAAACTTACGTATTTTACTCTGGTCTACTTTCTTTTGAGTATGTTTAATATCTTCTTGCCCAATACCGTTAACTTTTAAATGGTGTTTAAATTCATCTAACATGTTAACATGGAATCTAAAGATACCTCTGTTCTCTGTTGCACTGGCATATGTCTTCATAGCCACTTTAACAAACTTCCTACCTTTCTTTGCTAAACCATACTGCACCAATCTTAAGCAGAATTCTTTCACTACCTTAGTTTGTACGTAATTTAAGTCTGTAACAGTAAAGCCGTGGGAATACTCTATGATTTTCATTTGTGCTCCTAAACCAAAGAGTAAAGTCCTTCCTTGGACTTAACGTATTACTTAACCATATCTGGAGTATAGAAGATAGGATCAAGCAAATGTCTTTGGCGTTTACCCTTTATTAATGAACGTACATTTTTGTTGTACTGTGTTCCACCTTTATACGCAGCTACACCTGTGAATGATCTATTGTTCATAATGGTATCGAACTTTTCGAATCTTACAGGTCTATCGTAATCAGGTAGATTGAAGTCTAACTTATTGTCACCTGGAGTCATCATTGTTAAAGCAATAACTTCTAAGTGATGCATCCCAACGTCCATCTTCTCGTTAACCTGATTAAACAAGTCTGTAACCGCACGAGACACGTCAGCATACTCAGTTAACTTCGGTCCTGTGTAACCTACCTTACGAGAAGTAGATGGTGCAGGAGAGCGAATGAACGACTCACAGCCACTCAGGAAGTCTAACGTAGACAAGTGACGCAATGGTACTTTAACAAACGGTAGATCATAATCCCAATGTTCGAGATCAACAACCATTTTCCCATTATCTGTCAACTCGTATCCGTGGTCAAGAATGTGAGCAACCATTTCTTTAGACAGAGAACCTAAACGAGATGTCATTGATGGGGTTATTTTGTGGATTTCATGGAAACCTGACTTAGAGTCTTCGATCAGTATCTCAGCTTCATTAAGTTTGGTTAGTCTGAAAATGTGCAATAGATCTTTATCTGTATTGGGTGGTAGTCCAATGATTCCTTGTACGCCTGGGTCTGTGTCTTCTACACCGATTGGCAATAATAGCTTTGGTTTAAGCTTCTTCATAACTGGGTTTAAACGAATAGTATCGTCTGTAGTACCAGCACGCATGAAGTTCTTTTCAAGCTCGGATATTTCAAACACCAATACCACAGAAGAACCATCGTAGTGTTTAATGGACATGATTAACTGTGAACCACGTGCAACAAACTCTACTACAGAAGTATGTCCTAACGCCGTACCTTTTGGGATACTGTACGATATGTCACCAAGGCATGTGTAACATACTCCACCATTACCACGATGCTTACACATCGTTGCAGAACGTTTAAGAATGGTTTTACCAATCATGGATTTATCATTCTTGTCTAAACGTAATAATGGACCATCTTCATCCATCTTGTAATAGTGGCGATGACTACCGCGCATAATGGTTTTGTCTAGTGTGATAGTTAGATACTTTTCAGACCCACAGTCACCTTCGATTAAATCAATTACGCTACCAGCTGCCAATTGTAACTTACGGTTCAGATATTCAGATGTCTTTAGTGGCTTTTCTGTCCACGCTAGTGCCTTAGCAGCACCACGACTTTCTTTCATACTGTTCTCTAAGGTTGTAATGCCTTCGAAGTAACCGGTCATGATTGGATACTTAAATACAGTAGAACAAATATCTGACATGAAACCACGTAAGAAGATGATCTGATTAATAGGGTCAATATTAACACATCTGCTACGTGCCGCAATAGCAATATTGTTGTGATCTAAGTCACGTGCATGTAACAATGCATCTTCAATACGCTTATAGTTCACATCAATGCTGGTTTGGTTAGGTTGGACATCCTTACGTGCATCTGTAACAACCCCATGCATGTAAAGCTCTAAGTAATCTTCAATGTTAGAACTTGTAGTGTACTTAGTAAGATAAGTTACCAAGTAGTTATACAAATCACCAGAACATTGATAAATAGCTTTGTCTCTAGTTTCCCGATCATAAGGGCCAGTTGCTTGGTCATGAATACGTTCGGTAATTAATGACAATATGTTAATGGACATCTTGGGAGTTAGATATCCATCGTTTGCATCTAGATGAGGATGTAGATGTAAATCAGATGACATTGACACATGAGGGAATTCTTTCAACACTTGCCAAAGGAACCAAGTAAACTTAGTGTGTCTCCAATGTGTAAGTAACACTCCATCATCAAACTCAATTTCAACGACTTCATCAGGCTGGTTGTGTATGTCTTCAGCAGACATGTTTAAAATGTCACGTGCTAAGTAGATCATTCTTCTTTCAATGTCCTTGAGTTTGTCAACTTACGTCCAGATGACTGGAATATATGATTAACAAAATTGGCTGGTCTATGTCCACCTACAGGAATCTCTTCTCTATCTGTACTAAACTCGATGTCTGAAGGGTTTTCTGCTGTGATGACAGATCTGTGTTGTTGCTTGTGTATCTGTGGGTTGTTAAGTGCATCTAAGATATCTGCAAATTCAACTGGATCCATAGCGGCCATTAAAGCACGGATTTCAGTTTCACCTAAAGACTTAGTTGCTTGTAATCTTACAGGACTTTCATTTCTATCTAGGTTGGTTAGTCGTGCGGTTGTGCCGTAATGAGATAACTTAGGAGAAGATACTGCAGACCAGTCTTCACCAGTTTTCTCTAGAACTATCATGTAAACAGAACCGATCAATACGTCATCTTCAGTCCAGTCAATTGTACCATCTCCTTGACGGAGTTTAACAGGTCCGATGTCTGGTCTAAAGTCTTGCTTGATTAGACGAATCATTTCTGGTGCAAACACAGGGTTATCTACAGCAAACTCTACGTAGTGTCCATCTATACACACAGCTTTCAAATGCCCTACCAATGCATCTGGGACACTTTGATATTCATCTGATAGTAATGTATCATTCATCGGTGGGGATACCACAGCGTACCATGACATCAAGTATTCTATCTGCTTATCAATCTCAGCACGATTAGCAGGACTCTTAAAGAAACTATCAATAGCCGATCTAGACATTTCTTCTGGAGTGATACCTAAAGCTTTGTTGATACGCTTTACCACATCACGACCTGAAGCATTGATGTACTGTTCAGCAAACGTAGCTGGGTTAATACGTTTTGTAATAGATTTATCGTCCATCACAATGTCAGCGCGATTACCAAACTCATCTATTGGCATATCTTCATCTGGCCATACTGCTACAATAACAGTTTTACCGCCATGTAAGTTAGTGATCTTAAAGCCTTTGGTTGGTATCGATTCACTTTCTAACAATACAGTTACACGGAATTCATCGATGTTACTGTTACGGTAAATCTTATCTACAGACAAACCTTTAAATAAATGATTTCCAGGGAAGTCTTTAAATTCAGGATTTGAATGTAAATGTGCTAATGCTTCTACTACCAGTCGGCTAAACGTAACGCCTATCTTTAGCTTGTCTTTACGACGCTTGTATAAATCCCAATAAACGTTGAGAATTTCTTTATGAAACACCATCTCAGCATTGTAATATTTCCACAATTGAGAATCTGTACCAGTAGGGCACAAAGTGTTCTTTAAGATCTTATCATTACGTTCAACACGTACGTCAACTACTTTAGCACCTTTGTGAACATAAACAGTACTATCGTGAATGTAATCGGGATCCATTAACGCATCTGGACGCATGTTTACAACAGCATCTGTTTCATTATACTCACGTGTAGCTGCCAACAATCCAGTAGGAGAAACATACTCGCCTATGTCTGGAATGATTTTGAAGGAAGTTGGATCTCCATCGTCAACACCGTTGTAGTTAGTGGGTATGTGTTTCTTACCTACGTTAAAGCTAACTTCTTCGTAACGCTTTGGAATGATACGTTCAAGCCAAGATTGCGATACAAGTAAACCATCTTCAACCCCTTCAGGTAAAGACATGAACGCAACGTTTGTTTCAATCCCGAATTTGTAATCTCCATCATCAGTTACTATTGGAGACTTTGCAACTACATCGCCTTTATTGAATCTTTGGCCTTTTGCTAGTCTGTCGTAGTTTTCAGTTGTTTCGTAAGAGAAGCCGAACGATTGATGTAAACAATGATTCTTGGTGATGTTCAAAACATCTACTATCATTGTATCATGTTCTTCGTACACTACTACTGTTTGAGGATTGTACTTAATACTGTCTTTGTTATTGGTTGGTGGGAATCTATGGATTGTCTTAATTACTTCAACATCTGCATCAAACGCTTTCTTGAATGTGGTCTCAGCGAAACGACTCTCCATTCCTGAACGCAAGCGACGACGAGTAGCACCATTGATAACTAAGAACTGACCTAAGTTATTGGATAACATTGCTCCACGTGACGCACTTACCATTGAGTGTAATCCGTTGATAGCAGAAGCGCTCATCATTACTGGATGTAACTCATTCTTATACCTTGGTTTTAACATTTTAATATCCTATGTACGATTAGATACACTGTTATAATGTATACTTATCTTATTTTACTTTACAGGAGGTCATGTGGCTAATAATTTAACTTACGATATTAGTTTCAGAAACTATATCGAAGACCATCTAATGTTCCTACGTGACCATGCAACCACCACAGTTGCGAATATCGATGGTGGACTTGCTTACAAAAACTCAGGGGATTTTTACGGATTGCTTACTGACATGTCTGTACCTGTATATCTGCATTGGGTTTTACTGCGTTTGAACAACATGACCAATCCATTTGCATTTAATGAAGAAATGGTAAGTATGTTAAAAGTAGATTTAGACTTGTACGATCGTTTGGTTGTTATTTTCAAATCTACTGCTGGCGCTAAGTCGTTTAAATAAAAAAGAATGGTTAAGCGAGGGGTCCCTAGGGACCCCTCGTTATGCCGTTAGATAGTTAAACCACGACCACGTGAACGTGAACGTTGGTTACTGCGTGTAGAGCTAGGACGCTCTGGAAGGTATCCACGACGGTTATCGTCACGTGAGTCTAAGTAAGCCCTTACTGGATCTGAAGATCGCTCAGGAGTACGCTCAGCTCGTTCTGCACGACGACTAGAAGAACGCTCAGCACGACGTAAGTATCGTGACGTAGGAGCTTCATCTTCATCTTCTTTAACCAGTGGCTTTGCATCATTGTCCCAATTAGACTTAACACGTGGGTCAACTTTATCATCGCCGCCAGTATTACCTGACAAAGCTGGGATATCGCCGATCCAATTGTCGAACACGTCTAAACCTTCAACCCACTTAAGCTGATACTCAAGATCTTCTGGAGCTTCTAGTTGCTTAGAGTAAATCTTAACATGAGAGTTAATCTTTTCACCTAAGTTCTTGAACACGTTTAGTAACGCATGTAAGAATGGAGCAACTTTAGCAAACGATCCAAATGACATTTCTTTAGGAGCTGTATCTGGTTCGCCTAAGACAAGTGACATCAGAGCGTTCCATGGAGCAATGTCGCTTTTACGCATCTTAACGCCGAAGACAGTACCTTCTGTATTTTCTTTATCAAATACAGGATAAGTAACTACACCAGTGCGTGTACCCTCGATACCATTGAAGCTGCCGTGTGTTAAGAAGATGTTAACAAACTTCTCACCGTTACTGCTACCAACCTTACCGATGATCTTACGTACCGACTCAGCAAACTTAACGTCTACTTCAGGCAGAGCTTTAAATAGGGCTGCGCCTTTCGCACCTAACTTCTTACGAGCAGCAGGGTCAGATGCAATAGACACTAGCTCTGTAATCAACATAGCCACACGTTCGTTAATAGAGAACTCAATGTAAGACTTTAAAGACTTCAGCACGATAGACTCACCGTACATGATGTTTTCAGCCAATGGATGGAATCCGATAGTCTTCTTAAAGTCACCATCTTTCAGATATGACTTTTCAGGGAAACATAAACGCTTACCATTGATGTTAACTGGAGACATGCCATTTGCAGTTGATACAGACAACATTGATTCTGCATTATCACAAGTGATGTTTAAGTCACTTAGGATATCTTTGTAAAAGTCAAGTAGACTATAATCAGTATCTTGTTTCATAGTTGGTTCCTTAAATGCTTAATGCTTTAGTGCGGATTGGGCGTTCTTCACGTGATCTACTGGCTTCTCTAGAGATATCTCTTTCTTGATAGATTTTGATACCGCTAGATGTTTCTTTCTTGTTACTTAGATAGTCGGACAACTCAACAACACATTCACCTAGTGTATCTAACTGCAATAGATCTGTTCCAACAACTGGAGCAATCAACGCATCACTAAATGTAGGGAAGATAAATCGTTCTTCTTCGTCTCCATCAATTGAGATATCAACCGTAGTTTCTGTCCAAATCTGACTGACGATGCGCAACGATACAATCTTACGTCCACGGAAAGAAAGATCGTCAAACAACTCTACCAGTAAACGATCTTTAAACGAGGCTAGATTGTCATCAATGTTTTCACCATCGCTAAATGGAGAAATGGACACTATGCGAATATCTGGACGCCCATCAATAGTATCATTAGTGATATTAACTTCGCACCCACTATATTTACATTCCATCAATAGCTTAGGCAATGTACTAGATACAATGTAACCAGCCATACCTTCAGCGGTAGCAGTATCGAAGTAACTTGAATCTGCTAAGATAGCTAAGTGGTTTGGATTAGCAAAGTGAATGGTTGTGATATCATCGATCATTTCACCGAAAGCATCTTCCAAATCACCGTAAACTACATAGCCTTCTTCTTGCAGATTTGTTCGATCTGTAAGTTCCATCAATAGTTCGTTTTCGGTTACTAAGTTTTCACGTACACTCTTACGAGCATTGGCTGTAGTGATAACATCGTAATCGTCTTCAAACATGTCACCACGATTACGTGATGAATGATAAGCACGGATACCAGAAGCAAGATATTCATTAGCAATACTGTTACCTCGACGAGATAACTTAAGAGCACCTTCAGTGAAACCATGACGACGATCAATAACATCATCATCATCCATGTCATCCGAGATAGAAGCGATGCTACGTCGACGGAAGATATCTTCAGGACGCATTGTAATGATTTCAGAATCACGGTAGCTGTTACGTGTGCCACTACGAGACGGTTTGATTGGGTTTACCAGCACTTGATCGTTGTTGGCCAAACGTGTGCGCCAGCGAGTACGACTACGACCATTGCTACTGAATCCCAACACATGGTTGATGTGGATTACACTATTTACATACATGCGCATGTCAGGATCGATGTGTTCACTAGCCGAAATATCGGAGTGGTCAGTATAACCCATCAATAGAACATGATTAGCACTATTGGAATCGCTATCTAGTACAGCTTCCATCAAGAAAGCAAATCGACGTTCATTCCACCCACCCGCGATATCCACGATGTGTTCATCTAAGTTAGAACGAATGTCAGCTTTAGGTGTTAAGAAACGCCCAGCCAATCCAGATAAGCTAGACGCAGTAATATCTGTTCCTTCTTCAGTTGACGTAATCAACGAATCAATATCGTTTTGGTTAAACGAATCTCCTGACGGAGTATACGGTCTTGAATACTGTTGTTGATATTCGCCCATTTCACGGAGTACAAGTTTCTTTACTTGGATCGCCATTATCTACTACCTTTTTAAATGTTATAAAGTGTAATAATCAAACCTGCTAAGATCTCTTTGATATCGTAGCTGATTATTAATTGCCTTTGTGTTGTCACCTTAACTGTATCTTGAGTTAACTGCTTACGCATTGCTTGTGTTACTTTTACTTTCCATCCATATTGATTCAAATCACTAACTACAGTATCAATTGCTTTTGCTGGCAATACTACACGTTTATCGTATTCACTTTTACGTGGTTCTTTACGGTAATGCGGATACATCTCTTCTAAGGTCTGTAAGGACGCTCTAGAGATCTTACCACGCGCTTCTTCTACTATCCAGTCACTGTTATCATTAAGATTGACTGGAGTGGCAGTCATGAGCAATGCAAGCTCATCAAACCCACGTGTCCAAAGAATCGCCTGTGTAACAATCAAACAAATGATCTGTTGTTTAATTGGCAATACGATAATGCTACGTGGAGCCAATACATTACCTAATACCCATTGAGATATCACTGTCTGTGGCAACTTAATGTCTAAAGGTTTCATTGTAGATGCTTGAGTCATTAGTTGTTCTAACAGTTGCAGATCAACATCTGGATACGAACGCAGTGCTAACTTTTCATAGTCATTAACATATTCTTCTAAAGTGATGCGTATATCTGTACGAATCTCTTCGTTCACTTTAATCATGTCAAAGACAGATGAGTTATCATCGTCCTTACCATCTTTGTGTAACGTCTTAAGTCCAATAGCTCCTTCGAAGCGATTGTCCATTCGTTTTTCACTACCGTTAACAAAGTTGTAAATGATCTTTACAATGTTGTCACTTTCGTTGTTCATTTCAAGTGTAGCTAATGCAACCTTACGCACTATCGCTAATGATGTTAGGTGGTTGGGGATTTCAGTTGAAGACAATCCTCCTAACAGAGCGCTGATGGAAGATTTGCCCGTCATGATGTTACTGCCAATATAAAGCTTTAATCGCTCCATACCTGGCCATGTTGAGATAGAACTACCTTCAATCAATTCTAATGCACGTTGTTCTTTAAAGTTGTTGCCGCTGATGTTAGCTGCCAACGATAAGAAAGAACCCCAGATAGGTAACATCAAACGTAAACCTAATGTCAAGATAACCAAGTTTACATAATCCGGACGTAGGTAAGTACGTTCTTTATAGTTTACACTGAATGTATCTTTTTCAGTATATTCTGTTTTAAGGTTTGGTGGAAGAATTACTTCACCGCTACGCTTAACATATTGCTCAAACACTTCGTACGGAATGCAGTCGTATATCTTAATTGCTGCCGTATGGATGAGTTTGTGGATTTCATTAATCTCGAACACTTCGCCTAATGTTTCATCGATATCTAAATAACATTGAAACAGTTCTTCTTGTACCTCATTATCCAAATCTTTGATAACACTATTAATGTGTTTAAAAAGATCACTACATGCTGGAATTGAAGCTGCTTGATAGCCTAATGTATCCCAAGTTATTGACCGATCTCCATGATGAATGGAAACTCCTCTAATACCTTTACTGGAATAAGACACTATCTCAAATTGCATTGTTTAACATCCTTTAATTTGGGTTGAGGACATAATGGGAGAGGCAATGCCTCTCCCATGTTTGTTAGAATGGGATGTCGTCATCAAAACTAGAAGATGAACCACCACTATTATTATTTTGTTGTTGCTGTTGCTGTGGACGCTGTTGATAACCACCACCACCGCCACTATTTTGCCCACCACCTTGACCACCAGCAAACTTAGCACGGCTGTCAATGATCCATTGTGGAGTATCGTAGTTAGCTTCCAGTACGTTAGCCATTAAGCTGCCCCACATACGTGCAGTTGCTAGCATGGTATATTTAGATACTAAAGCATCTGACAAAGGATTGTTATCTTTGTCTAGGAAGTTGTGATACTCGTCTGACATGAATTTGAATTCAATGTGAGGACGTTGTGGTCCAGCTGTTACACTGATCCAGCAAACACCATTATCATCTTTCCATACTGATGTTGTAGACATTTGTTTCTTTTCACGGCTACGTTGACCGTTGATGAAAGGATGTCCGAAGTTCTTTACTGTAAAACGTTCACCATTGGGACCTTTAGCAATCTCTTCCATCTTAACGATTAGAGTCTGCCAAGTGATTGCATCCATACCTGCATCAATAAGACCATTGTTCTTATCGTTGTCTACGTTGGTACGTACGCGTAAGCCTGGGTTGTTTTCATGTGTACGTGGTACGATGGTTGCGTCTTTACCGCCAGTTTGGGACGGTTGTTTCATGCGGAGTTTGTATTCGTCGAAGATTGTTTCGACACGTGGGGCACGCTTATTACTCATGGTAGGTTCCTTAAATGCTAGACATCAAGTTTATAATGTATATCTATAATGTATTTGATTCATTTGAACAAATCAATTACTAACTGTTGGAAGACAGGATCACGTTCACTCTTACAATCGGATAAGATTTTCTCTTTTGAAGTGGTTGTGTTCCATTTATGTTTATTTGCTATCTCTATTACATACCTACGTAGCTTAATAGGCATCGGAGAGAACATAGTACCATCACCAAACATCTGTAATGTAAATTTATTGAACGGTAGATTAGTTATCTCCTTAGGTAGACTTTTTAACTTGGTGTACCAATCTGTGCGTAGTTTTATTTTACCGGTGTGAGATTCTAACAAAGCTAGTCTATTGAACTTATACAGGTTTAATAGATCTATAGGCTGATGGGTAATGATAAGTGCATTGATAGACACTTCCATGGGAAAGTCGTGTTCTATCTTGTTAATAAACTTATGTTCCTTATCTACCAGTAAACTTTCCAAGACAAACTTCTCTATGGAAAATTCAGCTAATTGGTTATCCGTCTTAGGGTTTCTGAATATAGCCTTGGAGAACTTCTGATTCAGTCTTGGCTGGGTATCAATGTAGAACCAAGGTTTGATCCCACCGTTGGTTTCTGTGTGTAGAAACTGTTCAATGACAACCAGTTCTGACTTAACCATTTGCAGAACCCGCTTAGGGGTTAAACGTTTTCTATCTTCAGTTTCAAAGGAACCCATTACGTTACGAATCATTGTTCTTACGTTAATGCAGATTCTGCCATATTCAAGATATATCGGTTTATCAGGATTGATGACTTGAGGATTTTCTGGATGATGGCCAAATAATCCCTCAAATGCTAATGACGTGGATATCGAGATAGGATAATAACCTAACGTACGATCATTTAGTGACATCTATTACCCTCCTCATCAGTTCATCAAATATCTTCCTATCGTCATCAGTCAAAGACAATCTGGCATCAATGAGACCAGTTATGTTATCTGCGTCTATGGTGATAGCTGAATCTTCAAATGGTTTACTAAGGTCTTCTAATACAGACTCTTTAGTAACTTCTTTTATACTACTCCAAACAAACGTCCTATTAAGTCCGCGTAATGTTTCCATTATAGCAGAGATGTCTAGATCACTTGAGTGTTGTACTCTAACGTAAGAACCATCTGGGAAATCTATATTGTTCTTAATCTTTGAAACTGCATCGGTTAAGTCTAAAGTGCGTACATCAATTGTCTTATAAACTTTAGCGTTCTTGTTCTCTATAAACTTCCAGTCTTTACCTTCAAATCTAAGAAAACCCTTTTTACTTTCATCCCCATGTCTATCTCTGTCGTAACTACCTGGAACGACCAAGTAATCTTCGTAAACAGTATGTTGATGGACATGTCCCGCCATTACCAAATATTCACATATACTTAAATATCTATCTGGATCATGGATACTTGGAGACTTCGGCATCTGATGGGGAAATGCTCCATGCATGAAAGCGTAGTGGACTTTCTTAAGCCCTCTAGACTTCATTAATGTCAGTACATCCATCCATGTATCTGTAGCATCGAAGTTAAGCTTATCTGGAACATAAAGAATATCTAAACCAAGATGTTCATCATGTTCAATGCAAAGAGTATCTCCGTAAAACAATCTAACCTGTTTATCGATAGGTCTTTTAGAGTTCTCTACACCAAACCATCTGTTCTGTCCAGCATCATGGGACGGAGTGCCTTCAAGTATCTTTAAACTGATATCGAACTCATGGCAGATATCTAATACTTCACACATCCATGCAGTAACATCAATAGCATCGTCCGACCCGTACGTTAAAGTAGTATCGGTAAGATCCCCTAATGAGATAAGCATGTCAGGTGGGTTGGCTCTTATCTCATCGAAGATATATTTGGACAGGTTTTGTTTAATGTACTGTGTTGATGTTCGACTTCCACCTAAGTGCACGTCAGAAAACACTACACCAGATTTAGTCGTCGTCATCTTCAAAATCATCCTCTGTTAAATCTTCACTGCTGGTTTGCATAGGTACAGTGGTAGAATTATCATTGGACATTATTTTGTTAATAGTTTCTCTTACGTTGTTAAATCTTGGTATTTCAACATTGTATCTGTTTTCTATTTTGATCCATTCTTTAAGCCAATGTAAGGTAACGTCTGCTGTATCTTCAATGGTTAATTTATTGAATCTCTTTATTAACATGGCATCAGCAAGAGCAGCTTGACCATTACGTCTATAAGCTTCATCATCAGCTAGTACGCCACTGATACTTTCCGCTCTATCTACATTACCTGTTTCAAGCCGATGTAGTAACGGAGGTACTCTGAACAATTCATTGTCTTTATTGTCAACAATAATGATTGGATTGTAATGACCTTTGGCTAGTGTTACCAATTGCTGAATGTTTAACGATTCGTCTCCAGCTTCATTGGCAAGAAACGGCAATAACTCTTTAATGAATAGTGTCTCTGTTAGACGCGTTAAACTTTCTTCTGCGGCACGTTGTAATGCCTTTTCAATACGCATAGCTGGACTTAACATGTCATCAACCTTATAAATAGGGGAGGTGTTGCCTCCCCTAGATTATCTTAAAGTAAAGCACCAGTTTCAGAATTGATCTTTCCCTGTACAGCTTTTAATGCTTGCTCAATGCGGATGTCATTGTTAATGTAACCAACAACACCTTGACAGAAACCGTCTGCAATTACAATGGTGCGCAAGTGATCTGCAGTTTCAGTTGGAAGTTCTTCTAGAACCCACTCACCCTGCTCATCTTTGTCCCACACGTTGATAGATTCATCGGTTAGCTCAAACTTGTAAGCACCAGTTGAATACTCTTTAGCTACAAGTAACTTAGCAACACGTGAATCACTTTGCATGATACGATCGCGGATAGCAACAGCACCTAATGAGTAGATACGCAATGCCAAGCTTTCAACGAACTCACCGCTTTGGATGGTTTTGTTAAATAACATATCTAAGTGTGCTTTAGGATCGAATTCTGCAGAGTAAACACCCGGTGATTCTTCACGTACTTCAGTTGGTTGGTCTTCTTTTACATCATGTGGATTTACTTCATTCATGGGTTGTACTCCGAATTGATATCAAAAAGTATATTGTCATTTACTAAGTCAATGACTCTATGTAATTGTTTATTGTTGGTGTTGAGTAAATGGTTATATTCAAATGACTCGTTACCAACACGTATAATTGCAGACAATCTTAAGTTTAGACGACTATCGTCAGGATTGACTACAGATACAGCTACGTTAACTTCATCGAACCAGCCCTGTAAGTAATCTCCTAGGGTTCTTTCAATAGCCCTACACAGTTGCGTTGGATCGTTGCTGTGTCTTGCGATGAGCCATGCTAGTGAGGCTACCTTGCCTCTATTAATAGTTGATTGACTATAGTTAGCTAAATAGAAATATATAGTTAACTTACTCGCCACCGCAGCTGGGTCTTTGATAAACCCTTCTGGATCTAATGTTGCTAATGCCTTGATCATGTTCTTTCACCAAAAAAAAAAAGAGTTAATGTAAAACACCCATCCCTATAAAAGAGATGGGCATTGATTACAACGAACCGTTCTTTGGATCTAGTGGATCGTCGCCATTAACCACATTCAGCATGTTGAATACGTTTTCTCCTGTAAATAAAATATCCATTTTCTCTGAAAGATCTAATTCTTCATATCCCGATTCAAATGCATCGAAATACGTGGTATGTCTCGTATAGCCTTCGCTACACGTTTGTGCAATACCATTCATCAGAATCTTGTAATCGCTACGAGATTCATCTGGCAGATCACTCTCAAAGTCTAAATAGCTAGATTTACCATTGACTCTATATCCAACTGTACGTCCGCTACGTGCACGGTTGCGTATAGACGGCATTGTCATGATCCATCGTTCCATAGTCTCCCCAGGATGTTGCATTGATGCTATCGTGGAGATTTCTCGAACTCTGTCTTCGTCCCAGTATGTCTTAACCTTACGTTTAACTGAACGAACTTTACGTCTGATAAGATCATAGTCTATTTCATTAAAACGTTCTTGTGCTCTTTCTACAAAACGTCTACCTGATTCGGTAAGTCTATTAGTAGATTGATACACTGAGCTTTGTAACGTTGCAATAGAGTCGTTGTCGATAACCCCATGTACAAACGCACTGAACTCATTGTTATCTGCTCCGTAGAACACATTTGCCATTTTGTAAACCCCTTGCCTTACTCAACCAGTTATTAGCAGTTGAAATTACCGGTGATGGTATCGTTACCCCATTGGTTACACGGAATGGTTCATTGAAGTCCATTGACGAGTGATGAGATAACAAAGGCTCATATTTCTTAATCCAGTCATTACACGGTATTGCCTGACCAGATAACATATCTCCATCGAAGTCAGCGTTCTTGTTAATCAAAGTCATGTTAGAGACTTCAATTGTGTTATCGGATGGATCTGTTTTGTATCCACCTACACGCATAAGCTCGTTGCTTTGTCTACGTAGTGATGGAAAGCGTTGCCAGGTAACGTGTGGCAGTCTAGGACCACCGTAGAAGACCTGCTGTAACAACTTGTCTATTAAAGGGTTGTAATTAATGCTACTCTCTGCTAGCAGCGCACTAATCTCTTGTGGAGTGAAATCTTTCTTTAATAGTAAGTTAATCAAATGTGATCTATACAACGATACAGACAATGACCATGGGAAGATCAATTCGTCATATTGGTGAGCACTATGTCTTGATACGATAACCGCACGGAATGTCCATGCTGGTCTTGTACCTAGAACTAGCTTACGGTAAATACCCGGTTTACCAAAGATCATAGATGATTCATAAGCACTGTAATATTCGTCAAGTGAATTCATCGCTTTAACGATACGTGCTTCTTTAACCGCTAGTCTGGGTTCTTTAGCATCTGACGTTGTTTGAGCTAGTGTTAAGATAGCATCAATTGCAGGTGCCATGGTTGGATCAACCCATGTACGATTATTACTTTCTTCTGTAATGAAAACAAGTTGAGATGGGAATGGCAACACTTTAGAGAAAGTTACTTCAATGTTATCCATTAACCAATTATACATTTGCTCACGTATAGCTTTTGACTTGTTGTGTGCAATGATTCTGTTTTCAAACAGGATTGTAATTACTTCTTCGTAGTTTACAGTGAAGTAACGCAAACCTCTACGCAATCCCAATGATTCTACTTTGTCCATAATCGCTGGGCGTTTATAAACAGGTTTGTACGAAGGATTACATAACCACTCTAATATCGAATAGTTAGTTGCTGTTAATGTACTCTGTAGTATTCGCCACACTGTCAAGTTAATGAACGATGGTATTCCTTTAGGAACTTTAGCCCACAGTAACGATTCAATTTTCTTTTCAGTCGTGTATTCTACTTTAGAGTGACAAACTTCACACGTAATACCAATGAACTTTTCATCTTTATATTTACCACAGCCACAACGTGGGGCATTGGATAACATGTCACCATCGTATTTGGTCATTAAGATCTTATTAAGTTCTTCACGACCTTCTTTCGAAAACACATCGTAATCATTAACAATTAACGGTGCTTGTGACAACGTTGTAAACAACTCATCATATCCAAGTACTTCCTGAAACAACCCGGAGTCTGGATCGCTGAATAGTTCCTTCCTAGTAGGCTTCATCTTAAAACCTCAATTACGCGTAAAAAAATAATCCCTTTCTGTTTAAGGATAGGGCAAAAGTAGGGGCCTAAGCCCCCACGATTGTTTTAACGGTAACGACGGTTAGAAGTATAACCACGACGAGCAGTCTTACGCTCACGACGACCAGAGCTGAACATACGACCAGCGCCAGCACCATCAGATGCGTATTGGTTAAGTACATCAGAACCACGACGACGACGACCAACAGATGCATCGGTAGATACGCGATCTAAACGTACGCCAGTTGACTCGATTGATTCAGCAATAGAATCCAAGAACGCTGGCATTGCGATTACTTGTGAAGCCCAGCCTTTCAAGTACACGTTGTTGATACCAACAACTTGCTCAATCATGGCTAACATTTCATCACAACGTTGTTCTACAGAGATGTTATCTTGCAGAATCAGTTCTTGCCATTGTTGAGACAGTTCAAACGCTTCTTCTGGATCAACTGAATCTAAGTTCAGGAAATACAGTTCGTCGATTGTACGCAAGTCTACACGGTTTTTGTTACGGTCGATGTAATAACCCAATGGGATACGTGAATCCATCAAACGGAACATACGTGATGCAGCTTCGCGCATGTCATCTACATCAAACTCTTCGCTGAATGCTTCGTCAGTTAAGTTGTCCAATGCTTTAACAATCAAACCAGTTGCGTTTGTATCACCGCCAGCAGATGCCAAGATAACACCGTTCATCCAAGACATCTCATCGCACTGAGGAATCTGAATTACTACAGCTAGATCATCACGAACGAAATCGTCAATGATGCGATAAACATCATCTTCAGTTACGTTAGCAGCTAACAAGTCTAAGTGCTGTGGAGCTTTGTCATCTGACAATACCAACGCACCCACTTGACGCTCTGGGTAGTTAGCATTAGGCAGTAGACCTTGACGCCAGGTATCGTTAGCACGTAACACGTTAACAGAAGCTAATGACAACATGAAGAGCTCAGTTGTGATTGCGTTAAAGGTAACGTCAGGTGCAGTGATCTCTAATACTGCTTGATAGTTACGATCTTCTTCGTTACGACGACTACGAGCATTGCGACGAACTTCACTTGGGTTATACTTAAGTGTCAAGTAACCTGACAGTGAAGTAAGCGGAGTACGAGTGTTACCGCCTTCGTTACGTACTGTTCCAACAACGTCTACACGGATGTCACTACGGATTGGAGAACCAGATGCAGACATTACAGCATGGCCACGGTTATCGATCAGTACTTCAACGTTAGAAGCGTCACCGAAGATAGACATGCTGAATACATCTTGCAGACTGTAAGTTTCACTACCGATAGTTGCTACCGCGTTAACTGCACATGTTGCTAAAGCATTGACGGTTGAACTGTTGTCCATGTCTGCTTCGTTTGGCAGTACCGAAGTACCAGCTGGAACCAGCTCAATGTTATCAAGAGCGTAGAAGTTTGTTACTACATTAGCAATGCGATCAATGAAATAATCATTAACGATATCGCCAGGGGTTTGTGGTACTTCGAAACGACGGTTGCCGTTCTCGATTTGTAAAGCCGGGAGTACTGTATTGTACGCACCGCAAACGTTAGTGCCTTCGATAAGCATGGTGTGATAAATCACTGCATTACCTGCACCAGTATCTACCAGTAGACTGAATACGATACTTGATAAACCCAGACCCTGCTCAGCAGCGTCAACAGCTATAAGATCAAAGTTTTCAATTGCAAAAGTGCCACGACTGTGATTTGCTTTAGTTGCGAACAACTCATCAAATTTCTTCTTAGCTTGATTAAGAGCTTCAGAAGCATCTGTACGGCTTAATGGACGAGCAAGGCTAGTCGCTAGGTCGCGCAGATGTGTAGCTTTACGTGGTGGAGTTACTTTAGCGCCAGTTGCAGACTGTGGTTGTGCAGTTGCAGTTGGGTTTGAAGTTTCGTTGCCTACGGAGAAATTTACGCCGTTTGTCATTGTCTTTTCCTTTTAAGTGTGTACACGTTAATGAACAGTAGCTAACTGCTCAAACTTATAATGTGGTGTTGTAGATCTTTAGGATCGTAATTCAACAACACAGATTATCCATTGCGATGTCATTAGAACATCGCTGAGATTACTCTCCTATATAATAGACTATTAGTATTAACATTTGAATACAGGTTGCCACCATGAATAAGTTGATAATGAGTCATGCTAAGGTTAACTCTGGTCGTGGTACATCTATTGACCATAGTTTCACTTTAGTTAAGAGCCATATCCGAAGTAATGTTAATAAGTACATTGAGTATTACTCGACTTATAAACAAAGATCTCAAAGTGATCATCCTTTATACAAAATAATTAATAGTCTGGTTAGTTATTACAAGGGAGATGAAGAACAATTTAAACGTTTCTGCAAACGTGCTGTTCCTTTCATAACAGGACCGTACGGATTAGTAAGTGACTCCCACAAAGGACATCTCTTCAATCACTTCTACGGTAAGGGGGTTTCTGAAGCCTATGTGTCCGTTACAGACGACTATAAGTTAGATAGTACATTGATGCACCAGTTACCTGTAAACGTCGTCAGACATCCTATCCGGTCGTTAGAGCCTCTCTATCTAGATGGTCGCCAATTAATCAACGATAATGGCATTGCTGTAATAACAGTTAACATTCCACTGATGATGTCAATGTTTGTACGGTACGAAGGAACTGTAGATGAATTCATCACTATGGTAGTTGTACCCTCCATGGTTTATAGTCACATTGACGTTGCTATATTTAATCGAATGGCTGGTATTGGATTTGAAACTAAAGCAAAGAATCCTTTCTTCACTGTAGATGTGGATCGTAGACTAGATACAGTATTGGAAAAACAATTGCTATATATCCGCAATGGAGCTAATGCAATGTTGACCGGTGTTATTACCAACGTACCTACTGTGTTTGTCGACAATCTATACGACATAATGGATAATGTCACCATTAAAGAATCTAGCCAGAATGCTTGGGCTAGGTTTGCCACGTCTGCTCCATTCGTATTGTTCATCTTACAGAACTTAAGCGAATATAGAGAAGAAGGGTTTAGAATCGATATACGTAGATACGTACTTAAGTCTATCTCTAATAAGACATTATCCAATGGACTGTCTAGATCAGTTAAACAATTGTTAGAGGACGATTTGGAAAGTATTTTGCTCGAATTGTAGCATTGTGGTGGAAGTCTTGCACAAGGATGTGATTGTCTTCGTCCACTTTATGTAACCCTAATGATTCTAGTGTCATGTAGAATGACATCAGAGCATGATAAGTTAGTTTTCGAGTATCAACACCCAACATGATCTCTTCAGGTATACCTTGTTCGTTTAGAATAGATGATGGTAACATAATCATCGTAAACTTACTTCTGTTGGATTTACCTAAGAAAGCTTTCATCTTGTTTTTAAGATCTTCATCTTCCCACAAGTCTAACCATTCTTTAATGGCAGTTTTGTTTTCCAAGATTAATGGAACTTTAACTACAGACAGTGGGGCCTCTGCAATGTCTCCGTACTTACTAGCGAATACTTCATTCCACATTTCGTAATAGAACAGTGGGGTTGATAAAGTGTTTGGATTTGAGTATACGGATTTTATCTGGGCTGTTGACAGATACTTACTTTCACCACGTCGAATAGAACTGTCAATTTCAAGTTCTCTTTCGTACACCACATCGTAGATTTCATCTATCTCTAATTTCTGACCTGTATCAATAGCGGTCATGATATCAAACATCAACTTAGTGGACCCTTTAATAATATCAGGGTTTACTGTTGATGATCTTAAGTTTCTTCCCTTCATCTCCATTTTATATTCTGTAAAGATAGCTCCTTCCTGAGCTGACATAAACGCGTAATAGTGTTTAGCCATAGTTGTCAATGCAAATACAGGGAATGCGTATTCGTTCTTCATCGCCAATCTGAATAGATCTGTTTTGTCGACACCCATGTTAGCAGATAACATAGCCAGGCCATGTACAATCAACTGCGTCGATATAAATGTCATACTGTACCAAATCTTATCGCCAGCATCTGTACGGTCTAAAGTACCAGTGAACCACTCTACCCAATATTGAGTAGTAAAGATGGTTGAGTCTGTATCTGACGTTAGAACTGCTCTACGTACCATGTGTTCAATGTTGCCGACAGATTGAGGTAAGAACTCAGGTCTCCAAAAAGCTTCTACAAAGGCTCTGTAGGTGTCGTACCAGTTACCTACCGAAGCTGCCTTAGTTGCCATAGTGGCCCAGATTTCAGGTGACTTTTCTTTAATGTGGTTCTGGTCTACTTTACGTAGTTCTTCTGCGGTTAACAATGCAACGAATGCTTTCTCATCTCCATTGAGCGCTTTCATTGTACCGTCTATATCTGCAGGAGCATCTGTAGTGATGGAAATAAGACTCTGCATGATTTTACGTGCAAAACTGTCATTGTACTTAGCAAATGTGTAAAAGTCAGAAACATATCCAACAGCCGCACGTTCAATGTCAGTTAACGAATGAACCAAAGAGATAACTAAATCTAATTCATTCTCACTAACCATGTACAAATCTGAAGATCTACGTATTACCGCCATTAGCTCATCTGCAGATAGAATATAAAGATCGTTTTCTATAATTATCTTTTCTATCTTATCTAAATCGGTTAGAGTACATATCCCCGCAATGTCCGAGAGTATTAAATCTGAGTTTTCATAGTGTCTATTACCAGCCAAGAACTTTTCGTTAATAGCGTTACCGTAAGAAGTAGCTGAACGACACATAGACGTCAACGACGGGTGGCCTGACTTTACGTACAACACGTTAGCTGAGAATCCTGCCATACCTGACAATGCGTTGATGTCAATCTTCTTAGCGTTCTGTTCAGAGTTCTTAATTGCTTCTCTTACTTTATCCCCAGCCTTTTGCGCTTCGAACATTTCATTCTTAGAGAACTTACGTCCGTTAATACCGTGTACCGTAAATGAAGCCGAGGTTGACTTACGTACAGATGGCTGCATATACGAGATCATAGCTGGTGATAGGATATAATTGTTTTCAACTACATCTTTAAGGAATGTAAAGAATGGTCTATCAATACGTTCACGATTACCACGACTAACTTGTTCCAGTACGATTGAATCTGGGTTGTGTAAAGGACGTTTCCCTTTAGGAGAAATTGTTTCTGCTACAAATGACGTGGCTGTTTCTAGATCGATGGAACGTAATTTGTGTAATACAAAAGCGCTCTGTTCAACATATCCGCCGATAATGTCATAGTTCCGTTTGTAATTATCTACATCTAAAATAAATGGACTTATCATTACCAACCTCTAATTAATGTTCTTCTACAAAGAATGGCTACACTAACTTAAATTTGACATTAAAGGCATAATTGCCCTCCACCAAGGGAGGGCTATTTAGACAAAAATAAAAGGTGGGGGTCTAACATCAACACACCAACCAAAGTAGTTGATGTTAGACCGCCCTAAGCGACAACCCAAACAAGGAAAAGCAATGCCTTCTCCGCATATAACCCCTAACTTTTTATTCTTTTAACTTTATTTCGAAATTATCAAAACCATTAGAGTGTAAACTACGTCTCAGTAAATCTATATCTTGCATGGTTTTTAGTTGTACTGTTACATTAGCCACAAGCTCTGTAATGACCTTAGAGTTGTTTAAATCTATCCAAGGTAAGCCTACCACTACAACGTTGCCTGTACGAGCTTCTACGATCTTACAGTAAGGATACATAGTAGGGTTGTCAGGTACGTCATCTGGTAGATAAGGATAGACTCTCTGGTGCAGTGCCAACACATCTGTAAACACTGCGGCAGATGCGTAATCTAAGATAGCTACAAAGTCACCAACAACTTCACGGCTTAAAACAGCAGGGGCTTTAGTTTCTAAAGACACCCGTTTGCCTATCGCTCCGAAGACGTCAAATATTGCCATGTTAAAACTCCATTGTGATCACGAAAAGACCATCATGATCAAGTAATTTAAATTCAAAGATTGTGTATTCGATGAGTAACGATGTTAACAGACGATCTTTTCTAAGTAGTTCAGAAACAAACTCTTCCATTGGATGGATGTATCTTTCCTTAGGTTGGATCGAGAATACCTTGCAGACGATATCTTCTAGATCAGACAGGACCATAGTACATTCACTATCTTCCCATGAAGGATCACAAAATGTATTAGCTAATCTAGCGAGTAATTCTGATGAATATAGGTAAACCATCAGTAATCCTTTATACGTATAATTAATGTATCATCTACAATGGAGCACGATCCTCCTTTAGACTGTAAATGGGTTTTCACACTATCATCTATCTTAAGAGATAATGATCTAAATGCTTGGTGGCACATGAATATATCTTCAGATGATATTTTATCTTCTTTCCATCGTACGTTTGTTATATTGTTTTCTTTTAACCACATCGGATACACGCTGATGTATTTGGTCATGAACTCTATATCAACATCTGCATTGACAACGTCGTTAAGTTCTTTGTTGAAGTTGTATAAAAATATCATATCAATCATTCACATGTAATCATTACATTGGTTGGGTCTTGTATATCTGGGGTTGATACACGTATGATTTTTCTACCTTGTATATCGCCTAACAGTTTAACATTACGCGGTAACTTAAAGATATCCACTAAGTAAACTATTGTTTCTAAAATTGTTTCTTCTTCTAAAACTTGTTCGATGTCGTAAACCGTATCTTCCCATATGTCATTTATTTCTTTAACCGTATCGGCTAAAGCTTGTAATAGAATATCCTTTTTGGTGGCTTCTCTTTTAACAGCTAGGATGTTCAACGTTACAATAGCGGTCATCTGACATTTAATACTTTGATCTAGGTTTATCATAATCTGTTTCATAGAACTTAATTCCTAACTCAGCCTCAGCATCATCAATGATAACTCTTAATTGTAAACGTTCATCATTAACGATACTAAACGTTTCTTTGGCATCTTTGATAATGTATCGGAGTACGTGTTGTAAGAAAGACATCGTCTTAACCATGTCTGAACCTAAAGACAATAATTGATCAGATGACATTATTCTGTTATATCGTTGATCTATTATATCCATTACCGAATTGATAGGATCGGCATTAACTATAAGTTCTTCTATCAGGTTCTCAACAGATATACACCAATCATGTTCTCGATATGTTGGGTATTTAGAAATTGCCTGTGGTAGACTATACGACATTGCCATTCTCATTAATAGATCTCCAAGGTCAAATCGTTATCTGTGATGTTCAGTATAGTTATATCGGTGGCATTATACTGTTCCATAAGTTCGCTTAAGGTGTTAATCATTGAAACTGTACTCGTTGACATTTCTTCAGCGATTTCGAAAAGAGAAAATCTTAGATCTTCTTCACGGGTGATGTTGGATATAAACCTAACGAAGTTAGAATGTTGACCGAATACCTTACTCCGTATAAAGTTTTCCACGTAAATTAGTTCAGGAATTCTATATCTCTTCAAAAAAATGAAGCTATCGCAAGCTTGTGAATCAATGTTTAATAAAATCTTCATTTTAAACCTTCGGCATAAACAGGGAGCTATATAGCTCCCTTGCTTATTTACCGATTGAACACTTCATGTTCATCTGGGTCGTACGACTCCAATGTAGAAGCGTATGCAAGATCTGCTTCTTCTTCTGGCTGATGTGCGCTGCAATAGAAACCGCCTTCTTCGTGTTGGTCGGTTACATCTAAATCGTCAACGTTATCACATCCAGGTGCATCACAAACAAATTGAGTGGACATATTAAATTACCTTTATGAGTTGAACGCCTTTTGAGTAATCCTCAAAGTCTAGGAAGAACTTTGTATTAGGACAACGTCTAGGGGCTTCTGTTATATATTTACGAATGACGATACTTTCGCCGTCATCCAATTCTGCATAATCGTAGAAAAAGTCCAAGTCAACGGGCAACATGGATCTTGCTATCATTACACATTTATGATGTATTAGTTTAAAATATTGAGTTTGTATCTCTGGCACTGTTTGGTTGATGCCTCGTAACACGTGTTCTAAAACGCAGAACATCATGCTATTTAACGAGTATATAGGCTCATTTACATATTCCCAATATACATCATTTTCTAGATAGAACTTAATATTTTCTTTAAGTTCGTCTATATTCAAAATTTCTTTGTGTTTTGAAACACTAGGATAACTAACGTATCCATCTACCACTTCTAAAATTTCCATCAGTAACTCATTTAATTTTTATAGGGACATGTTCCTTAACCTTATGTTCACGTGACAGATGTGTCAATAGTTCATCGGATACGAGACTAATTTGACGTTCCTGTTTTGATCTCTGCAATAGAGCTTCCACAAACGGATTGGAACTGTTTTCAAGTGTATCTAATTCGCGTCTGAAACCATCAAACTGGAAAGTCCCATTGCGACGTTTGCGGGCATGTTTCAATATATCCGAAGCATTTAAAGTAATTGAATTGTTTTCAGGCTCAGCCTTAGATTCAAACTTACTGTAATGTCCTAATGGACGAATGATTAAAGCTTCTGGCAACAATCTTGATCTAGCTGTAGCTTTACGTAAAGTATATCCATCTGGTTCAGAATACATGTGTGGAAATACACCACGCGCAATCTCTGTATAACTAGATGTGTCTACTGACATGTCATCTAGTAGATTTACAGCATCAGCGACACAACTGTCTATAATAGTTGTCATCTCATCATGTTTTGGATCGTCAAAAATATGAAACTTTTCAGCCCACATATCTTCGAGTGCTACAGACTTACCATTAACCAGTAAAGATGAATCTAAAATCATATTGAAAAACATGACAGTAAGATCTAACAGATTAGTCCGCTCAAATACGAACATACGTTGACGTTCCCACTCAGCTGTTTCTAATATATCTTTCTTCAGTCCTTCCACGAGAGAAAAGAATGGAACTGCAGGAACAATAACACTTTTCATCATAAACTCCATAGACATTGCGTACTACCCATAAAACAGTCAAATAATTAACCTTTGAAGCTCCTACAGAGCTCTACACTCAATTTAAAATAAAAAGTAATAGTAAGGGTAACCTTTTGACTCAAAATGAATATGCAACATAAAGGAGGGCTTAAAGCCCTCCAGTATGCTTACTGCTTAGGCGCTAACCTTACAGGTCCGTTTACTTCGAAACTAACGTACTGTTCTTCAGCGAACAAATTATGCCATTTACCGTGGAGGCATTTATGACATAATTGTTCGTTTCCATGATCAAATGGTTTAGTAATAGACATTAAGTCTAATCCGTTACATTTAATACAAACGTACATGTTTTCCATTACAGCACCACACCACCTTTATTAACCGTAGCGCCACTGTTAGCTGAAGCGAATGAGTCAGTTACCTTTTCTAAGATAACGTGTTGTTCATCTACTTCTGCTTTCAACTTACGGAACTGAGCAACGAGTTCTGGAAGTGTGCGTTTGGTTAATACTAAGAAAATGTCTTTAACGTTTTCTGAAATTGCAGTAAGGTCATTATAACCGTACCATGCAGCAGGCACAAAGCGAAGTGGCTTAGGACGATCAGGATTCTTCAGAATACCAATCAGAGATAAGATACCGTCTTCATGTTTATCAATTTCAGTTGGCTCACTATACATGAACAAACGATTTAAGCCTGGCTCTACTTTAGAGAAGGTAGTGTGGTTGATCCACATTTCCATGTCTTTAGTATCGAACTCTTCGTTTTGTCGTGAAGCAGCTACAGAAATAGCACCGATCATGCCGTATGCTTCTGAGTCAACATCTGAACGTTTACGCTCAGCGCTGTGATGTACATAAGCCATAGGCAAGTTAACACCACGATTGCGGGCGTTAGCTTCAAGACCAGTTAAAGTGTTAAACGTGTTAGTAATTGCTGCAGAAGATTCTTCTGAACCAATGATCAAAGCCACTACGTTTAATTTGCGCTCTAACAGCAGATCGATTAGAACAGGACCGGCAACAGAACCTGTACCACCTGAAGCGGTGAATACAACAATGTTTACATCACCAGGCTTGTGTTTAGATACGAACTCAGGTACAGCTTCCAAGATCTCTTGGTAGTTAGCACTACGTTGTTTACCGGAACCATCAGCACCCTTTAAGAAATAGCACTGATCTTCAGGGATGTGAGAGTTCATGTTAGAACGTGAGGTATCGAAGAATGCTGTTGTAATGTCAGCTGCACTAGGACTACCTTTTTCGCTATTGGCAAAATGACCACCAATATTAGTACCACCACCACCACAGCAATATAACGTTACTTTACCTTGCATTTTCATTTACAGATCTCCAACGAATATGTTTTGTAAGAACCTAATAATAAGGGGTTCTCGAATGTTACGCTTATAATGTCGTTAGCTTTATCTAATGCTAACAAAATATCATGCCTTTCTAATTTTAGCATAAGATCGACAGATATATCGTCCAGTTCATTTATACATTTCTTTAGTGTTTCCTTTAATAGTGTATGGTTTTGCGTTACGTAGTCATGGAATCCTTCTACATCGGTTGGTAAGATTCCACTACTAAGGTCCGATCGTAGCATCGAGATAGCATTGAGTAAGGACAAGTGTAAATCATTAATTGTTGTAGACATGTCATGCTCCTTTGTATCAGGTATATGATGTATGGTTATTATACTTTAGGATTTATTAACCGATTACATGGGTTAGAATGAGGAACAAATCGTGAATTTATTAAAGATTGCTATTGACCGTATCAAATTTGGTGGTATACCGAACGCTCTATTGAAAGAAGCATTTTCATCTGTAACGTATAATCCAACCTCTAGACAGTTCTTATCTGGACAACGTACCAATATAAGTTTAGATCAAATGATTGAAGATGTCGTAATCAGAGATCGTGTAAAGGTTGACTTAGATTTATGTTCCGGAATTGAAACTACGTTAGATATTTCCCAACACATTGCTGAGTACATTGATGACTACAACTGCATTTATCGTTTAGATGAACAGTTGCTAGGTGGGCGTATGTTAACCAATGTCATCGAGATACTTTACGGCGATGGTAATCTACGTCGTATAGATGCTTCTCGTGGCTGTGGTGCTTCTGTGATGACTGGTGCTGCAGAAGGTGTATTGAACGTACACTTACCTATACCTAAAGTTTCATCGGCTCGTGTGTCGATTATTGAACACAATACAATTCTAGTTGCTGACACTATGCGTATACCGTATAGACTCTATTTAAAATGTCAAGTCGCTCATGAGAAATCTATGAATGATTTGAACCCAGCTTACGCGAATGTGTTCTTTGAATTGGTACGCTTGGCCACTCAAGCTTATGTTTACAACAAACTCGTCATCAACGTAGATGAAGGGGTTGTACGAAGTGGTGTTGAGATTGGTCGTTATCGTGAAAAGCTAGACGAATATTCTGATAGCTTTGCCTTGTATAATGAATTTCTAAATACTGAATGGAAACAAGTTGCTCTGATGAACAACAAAGAAGCTTACGATACAATTAAACTACTAGCTGTAGGTGGTGGTTGGTAAAACGCATAAAAGGAGGAGCGCAATGCTCCTCCCTTATGTTTATAGATTGAAGATGTCGCGATTGATCGATTCGTGTGCTACTTTAAGATCATTGTAAATGATAACTCCATTTTCCTTTAGATGTTCTAACATAGCTTCGTTCTCAATTACTTCCATTGCTACAGCTGCGTAAAGATCTCCCATCGTCGCAAGTTCCATAACTTGATTGGTGTGAGTGTCAGTATAATCATTTGTCATTATGACAACATTAGTTGCTCCACTGTCAGCTGCAATTGCAGTGCAGTCATTCCAATACCAACCGTCTCTTGAATTTACATGTTCTGGAGAATACTGTTTTTCGGTAGTAAATGATTCTAATGAAATATGTTTAACATTAATAGATCTTCGTTCTGTTGAACGTGACCATGGAGCTTTAGCACCAGTTTGGTCTAGTTTGGTATCTTCATCGTTATCTTCGTTTGGAAGAAACCATGCGACAACAGGCTGATCTAAGTGTTCTTCTTCGTAATCTTGTGATTCAGGTGATTGCATAATCACACCTCATTAAGGAGTTTAAGAATGGTAAGTATAAAATCTATCTATGACAATGCGTTCTCTGATATCACATTCGATCAAAGATTCGTTGGTAAGATAGCCCGATATGCAGATACGTTTGCCAATAAGAACCAAGACCACATCGAGTTTTTCGGTGGTGTGCTCATGGGTGTGCAACGTGTACGTTTCCGTCCAGAAGATAGGAACGAATGGTTCGAAGATGTTCTAGATATAGACGAACACAATCTTAGAGATGAGCTACTTACCGTTGAAGCTATTGACCCATCATGGATGGTTAGTACAGATGCGATGAACATGAGCTGTCTGTATATCTTACACCGGATTGAAACATCAACCAAATTAAATAGCAAACAAAAATATACAGCTAAGATAGATGCTTTGATGGTTCTGCATTATAAATTCATTACTTCTATTTTGGCTAAATGGTTTAAATATACGGCCAATAAGGATATTGCAGTTGCAACGTATGCTGCTCTTAATAAACGATTTGGATTAAAACGTTTAGGTAGCTGGAAGAATGTGTTACTGTATCGTTCTGAACAAACTTTAATCCGTTACGAATCTTTGATAAAAACATTTGATAATGACGTCGATATTGTTGACATGGTTAACTATATCCAAACCAGTGTTAAATCTATCTTGAAATATATTCGAGATGTGTTTACTAAAGTCTCTATGGATCCTAAAGGACTTATTAAAACAACTAAAACCACTCAAGTCAATTTAGATGGTGAAGTATCGGTTAGAGACGTGTCTAGATTTCAAAACACCTATCACCGATATCTTAACACTCTGATACCTGACGTTGGTAGTTTTGTTAAGCCGGAACTCACGGAAATTATAAGTGATGTTATCAGAACATGTCCCGAACGTGCCTTAGTGGATTGTTTGGAATATATATCAGCTAACCCTAGGAAAACTAAAGTCTTTACAGATAAGTTAGTTGAACATGCGTTTGAATCGCTTGGTCAAATGCGTGGAGCAGAACGAAAGCTCAATGATCTAGAAGGGATGCTTAAAAGATTTAAAGGTCTTTATCAAGCATCTAAATCTAACGTACCGATCTTAATAGAAATAAAGGAACTTGGTGACGCTCATGTGTACAAAGCTATACGTTCTAAGAACAAAGCTTTGATTGCATCTGCCAGAACTTCAGTGATGTTATATTTATTACTTCGCATGTTCACAATGCACCATTACGAAAGATAAGCATACTGGGAGGGCATTTAGCCCTCCCGATATGCCGTTAACAGTAAACTACATGGTTAGTGTATCCAGATGAACTAAATGCTCCGTTTTGTAATAGATTGGTATATTTATTACTATCGTACCCAGAAGAGGAAGAACGAACTTGAAGGTGTCTTGCATCGGATGCTTCTTTTGCAAGTTTATCAAACGATTCCGTTGGCACTATAGTTTCAGCATCATCTAAGTTGGCATATAAAGAATTTAATTTATCTCTTCTTCTTTGTGCCGAAAATAGATCGTTCATTCTAGGTGAAGAATTGAGAAGTTCGATGAGTTCGTTTCTATATTCTTCTTGTTCACGTATAGCTCTCCGTTTAATGGGATCATGACCAGCTGCGTGCTCGTATACAGAACGTTTAACAACAACAGGATCGATACCATAGTGTTTTAAGTTCTTGCCGTACGTGAGCATCCAGTTGGCTAGAAGCCATGCGAAGATTAAGTCATCATTACCACCACTTGCGTGGTCAATACGTCTGTTCTTAACAATCAATCCATTAAGCTCAGCATTCAACGACTCGTCTCTAATAAAACCAGCAGCTGTCTTTAAAGTTTCAAACATTACAGTGTTGTACAATAAATCACGACCGTCTTTGTCTGTTTTAAAACCAAAGTGTTTTCTAAACGGATTGTAGTGGTCTTGGTGGTTACGTGCATTGTCACTGAAACTTGCATATAGATCTTTTTCAAGATCACTGTTTGATGCTCTATCAACAACAGTTGAGAAGATACGCTTACCCGGATCGATATTTAAACGGTATAGCTCGTGTGTAATGATATCAAAGATAACAGGCCATGTTGAATGGTTTTCTGGAATCAGTGTCATAGTCGGATATGTAGCAAATAACTTAGCAATCCATTTAGCAAATGAGTGTAGGTTAGTATCGTTAATTCTAGCAGTACCTACCACTTCAAGAGTAGATGCGTCTATAATAACCAACCCTACGTTATCCGAGCCTGTGGCGTTTGATGTATCAAGTCCAGCTATCAGAGTACGATTAGGTACGCCGTTAACTACTTCGAATTCTGGAATGAACCAGTTAATCGTATATTTGAATTTTGGGTCTATCTCTACGTACACTGGAGCAGTAACAGACTTTCGAATTATTTCTAAAGTAGCTTTATCAATTGGATTGTTATCACTACCTCTAGTCCATACGCCCAAGAAGTCTCTTCTGGCTTCATCACCAGATGCTCCTTGTTCAGCGAGGGTTTTAGATAACCAAGCATCGGTTAGTCCTAATTGCCTGTGTGTATATTCTCCTGTGACCATTGACATTCCACGTGGGGAGTTTGCAATGACCGTAGCCAGAATATCTTTTCTATCTATAGCATCGTAATATCTCTCTGAGACTTTACATCCACTTTCTTTCATGTTGTAGGAGTATTCTCCCATTGGATCATCGATCATACCTGCGGTTGTGGTGAAAATACTACCGTATGGTAAACCTAACCTTTCAGCGTTCTCACGTGCAGCGGTTGTAGACGCAAGTAAAGCTGGTATGGAAATCCAATTGAATCGAATAAAAGCGTGCTCATCCACCTGAATATATTCGGAGGTGTGTCCACGTCCTGTGTTACGTGCAGCTTGCTCAGAACCTTGCGCTTGCACAAAGATAGTTTTATTACCACGTGCAGCATAAGTGAATTCTGTCTGGTTGTCAGAATCTTTAGTTGTGATATTTACGAGATATGCTGGTAAGCCATCCCTAATGTTTTTCAAGTCAGTTACGTTTTTAACAATAAGTTTCATGTCCTTAGTTAAAATGGTACTGGATGACTTTCTAGTGCCGAATAGATTGTACCAGATTGTAATTCCGTTTACGTTAAGAGACTTACCCGCTTGACGAATCATAATCAAGAAGTAGTTAATGTTAGATAGCCAGAACCACCAAAGACTGATGTTAGATCTATTAGCGCGTAATTGAGAAAACTGACCACCTGAAATGGGAACTCTAAATACTTCCCTTATGAAATACCATGGATTTAATTCGCATTCAATACGTATCATCACCATTTGTTCTTCGGTTAGGTTATCTAGATCATGAGGATCTACACCTTGTAACAATGGATTCATTAAAGCTAATGGGAACAGGTAGTTCTTAACTCCAGCTTTCTTTAGATCGTTACAGTAATACAGAAACGATTGGTTTGTTGTAGTCGTATCCCAAATAGCATTAGGATATCTAGCCCAATCTCGGTGGAATAGGATCATTTGTAACTCCGGCATAGATGGGTGGTTGCCCACCCATCGTTATCTTAGTAGAAATGTACAGGTAAACCAGAAACACCTAATTGCAGTGTTGTGGTGTCTGTACGGCGCATCCATTCAATGAAGATGGTTTCGCCTTCAGCAAGATCATTAATGATATTAATTTCTTTATCCCAGAAATCGATATGGAATTCTTCCACTCGACGTTTAGTACGGATAGCGAAATAGTTAGGTTCAATAGGACCAGGCTCTTTCCAAGAATCGAATAGTGGCTCTACAGGATAGTAAAGTTTATTTAACCATTCTTTTACAGTGGCGCAATCATTGGCAATATTGAAACGCGTAATGTTCTGATCAATGTTGCGAGCTTTGGCAGTTACGTCTACACCAAAGTATGATCCCGACCCAGGAGTGTGTTCAATTGTCCAGTTAGTTCTATTCTCAGTACCTTGAGATTTTAATGAAATGGCAATTGGTTGTACATGACGATAGTCCTTATACTGAGGATCAACATCTTTCAAGTTCACATCGAACACTAGGTTCTGAACGTTCAAATAATTGAGACCATCCCAGTTAGGACGATTGGAAGCTATCAGTACTTTGTCACGTGGGACACGATGGAAGATACGACGATCAAGGTTATACAGATAGAACTCTAATCCGTACCCAACCATGTGGTCAATCCAAGTCGGGAATGCAAACAGCTTGAGACTATAAACACCATCAAACTTACGAGTCTTAGCTACATATCGCTCTGTGATAGAACCGTTGGCTGTAGGGCCTTGTAAATACGATACTTCATCAGGAGCTAAAATGTAATTCAACGTTAACCGTATAGTTTGGTTTTCGTTAGTTGGAGTATAGTGATTCAAACCAAATAACTGGAATCTTCCACCTGTACCACTCTGGATAGGAATGTTCTTAGTTGATCTGTCCGAATATTCTACCACACCCATCATTGGTATCGAGTCTGTATTAATTCCCAATGGGAACTCTAACAGTTTATTGTCAACCTTAGACAAGAATGGAGAAATCAAAGAAACACCAGTAACGTATTTCATCCCAGCTTCTAACGGTCTAACAAGACTTGTATTGTGCACTATCAAGTTAGCGTAAGAAACAACAGAGCCAGTATCACTGTAAAACACTACAGTAACTGTCTGACCGTTTTGTATTTCTTCATGGGTATAACCAGTCTTCATCGACTTGATAGAAATGTTGTTATTACATTCTGTTGCTACGAGTTCTAATGGAATGTTTTCACCTAAGAAATTACCATTTTGGTCGTAATAAGCAGAGATGACTTTAGCATCGCTACCCTGCACTTTCGTACCCATGAAAATCTTAGCATAAGTAGCAGCTGAATCGTAGATGTGTAATCTACCATCAGCTTGCAATATATACGGTACAGTACGCGTATCTAAATATGCACGATATGATTCATAAGCAATACCAGGACCTACACCGATAAGAATATCAATGTTTGTAATTTCTGTAATTGAACGTTTAGATTCCCAAGGCACTAGCGTAGACAGGCCTGTGGTGTGGTCTACGGTGTCTACACGGTAAATGGTATTACCTTTCCAGTCAATAACAGAATCGTCTGGGTTGGGCACATAGGAGCCAGTAGGGAAGATGTCTACAATGTTCCACTGTTTGTAGATCTCGTCTGGATTGTGAATAAACCTTTTAGGTATGTCATTTGGCATTTAAGTCAACCTACTTAATCAATGGTAACGAAGTGTGATAGATCTACACGGTCTTTTAATTTAAGAGCCACTGCACGGCTTAAGAATTTCCACTGCACATGGGTCAAACTAACTTCGGTGTAAAGGTTGTGTGGATGAATAGATACATAATCAAGATCGATAGGCTGGAAACACGGATCGTACTTTATTAACCATTCGAAAGGTTTCAACATGTCTAGTAACTGTTGATCTGTATATTCTTCAGTGATGTCCTGCTCTCGAATAAGTCCGTGTACTAAGTTCCACATGATCTTAGAACTGTATGGACTATATATCTGATGTAGCTTAGGTATCGGGTTAGGATGTTCCACAATAGGTTCAGGTAGTAACGAAGTCATGTAACCTGAAATTAGTTTATCTAGTTCTTTAGAACGTTTACGATAATCGAACTGATCATGTAAATCACATTCCAATTTCAATGGCACAATAGTGTCTTCAACCAAATAAGGAGCACCGTTTCGTATACCAGGTATTGTAACCCCACTTGAATCTTCAACGAATCTTAACTTGTCTCTATGTAACGTTCTACCGTCAACACAAATACGCATTACTTTATCGTCTCGAATGTCAAACTTGTTGTTACGGCTAAGCTGCTCATGTATTACCCAACCATAGTCATCTATTGGTTCAATGTACATGGTCTCATCACAAAATCCAGTACCACGTATTGTAATGCGTTGCGTCCCTTCCTTAAGATATTCTTTATTGAATATGCAAATCTCTGGCCAATTAGCTACGAATCCTAAACCATTAATAAGTTTCTTTCCATTAAGAAAAAGTTCAAACTTACCAAATGGTATTTCCGCCTTATGACGATAGACATTGTCGTCTGTACGAATCTCGTCTTTATTGACAGTGAATCTAAGTACACTATCTCTGTAATCCAAATCAAGATCATACAGTAAGAAATTATCATCGTTCTTAACAGCAGTATAATATTCTCTACTATCTAAATCCCATTTAGCTGTACGTGTACCATCGGCAGCTTCGACGATTGTGTAATCGGTTCCCTCTACTGCTAACTCCCAACCTAATCCATCCGGTTCGTTGTTTATGAGTTTTGTTTTATAAAACGCATAATTAGTGGATTGATTTAAAGTTATCTGAGAGGCGTTATACGACGTTGTTAACTGAGCAGTACCTTTGCCCACCAAACCTTCGATCATGTCACACGCACCGTTACGAGGTACGTAGTAACGACCATCGTGATGTCTGTGCCATGTTAACAATATGCCGTCGCTATTATATTCGAATATGGTAGAGTTTCTTTGCAGCCCTACTGGCAATTCGATATACTGTTTGCCATCTCGATATAATGGAGTATCTGTTAGAATTTTACTAACGGCATTATAACCATAAGCATCTAACACTTGAGTGGCTGTGAATGTAGCCAGTTTAGGCAGATTCATTAAAGCTACGTAATTGCCATTTTCTAAATTAGCAGCTGTCCAGTTTGGAATAACGGCGTGGATACCAAGTAGAGCCATCTGCCGATCAAGGGGCTTTAATTTATAAAGCTCTTTAATACGATCATGCTCATTGACCAAAGGACGATCAAACCCAGAGTGTCTTACATGTACACGCAATGTTAAATTTGCTTGACTGTTCCATTCAGGACTATTATCAATGTAATACTGAACATAACTTGTAGGTACACTGTAATCGCGATGAGTTACCATTCTAACTGCATCTTTAGCATTGTGATGGAAGAATCTACCATGTGCTAAGTACGGAGATGTACGCTCTATCAAGAAGAGATCATTATCATCTTTAAAGTCGATGATGTCGGTTACATCTGTTTCGTCATGTAACAAATACTTTAACTTATTGTCCTTCGTACTTAAGAATGTTTCAAGATCCTTAATCGGAAACTCTTTAACATATTTGATTGAACTGTCCCAGATAGATTCAACAACATCTCCTACTTTAACAGTAAGTGCTGATATGTTTTCAACAAACAGTCCATTGACGTACGAGTACAATAACCCTTTCATTGTTTTGTAAGGAGCTATTGTTAACATGTGTTCTTGGATATTGGCTTCAGTTTCAATCTTAGTGAATATCGCTTTAGTTCCTTCATTGGGATCCGTAGCTCTACCTGAAGCAAAATAAGCATTGGTGTAACATCTGAACCAAATATCTTCGTAAATTAGATTAGGCATTCCTACCTGTTCTTTAACAGCAATTACAACTCCAGACTCTTTAGTCCTGAAAATATAACATTCTGCTTTAGGGAACTGTACACCATTTTTAGTGTAGATATCTAAAATAAGATTATGTTGATTGATTTGATGTTGACATGAATTCCATGTATTGTAGTGGTTTGACATTCCAAACAAACTGGGTGTTAGTTCGCCCACCATGAATACATGATACCATTCGTCTTTAGTTGGTAATTTGTAATCTTCTAGTAAAATGTTAACACGATCACGATTACCGTTACGATCACTGATTCTTACTGGTTTGAAGATGAGTTGCAAATCCTGATCGGGAGAACACCAGACATTGTCAATAGCGTGTTCTATCAGGTAATCGATATTAGATCCCATTATTTACTCCTACCGAATGAAAAAGTCTACCGAACGTGAAAACTCTACACCGGCACCTTTAGTGTCTAGTTGCTGAGTGAGTTTGCCCAACATAGTTTGTTTATACAGTTTATTAGAAACCGCTTCGTATACCAACCAAATCCATGTAGGCGGGTGTTCTAAAGCTACTAACACATGTTCTCTAGCATTAGGACCAAACCAACCACCACCCAAGAATGAATAAATCAATGCTGGAGTGATAACATTGATAGTTGGAGATTCGATACGCTCTTTAACAACAGTAGAGAATTGAGTAATGTCTTCGATGTAATCAACACCGGTTAATAACTCTTCAATCTCATGTGCTTGTTTATAAAAGATTTTTGAGATGTTATTAATAGCGCGTGATTTATCTAATACTTTAAATGAATTAGGTTCTTTAAATAAGCAGTAGTAATAGAAAGCTGTTATAACTTCTAAGTTAAGCGCGTCTATTGGATCTAATTGACGTTGTCTTGAAATGTTACCTGCTATGTATTTAGCAAATGCTTTTACAGGTAGAGCACCGAGAGACATTAAGTCATCATTACCAGCACCGGACATATCCCACAAATTCAAGATTTTATTACGTATATCTAATACTTTTAATGCTTCTTTATTACGGATGATTAATTCACCGGTGCGTTTGTCAATAGAGGTGAAAGGTCGGATGTCAACGACCACTTTACCTTCCATGTCTGTTTCCAATACTGTCAATGGTTGGGAAAATACAGGACAATCATCTGAAGTGGCAGTGACTCCGTATAGTCCACCACCCATGTCATGTAGTTCCCTACGTATAAAAGCAAGTTTTACTTTAGAGATAGTCTCCTTCAAGCGGTACATTTCACCTACCGTGGTGGAATAAGGGGTAAGTTTCATTCTTGTCTCCTTTAGATGCTAATTATACATTGGTATGCTAGGTGGTGGTGTCAAAATTTAATTACATAGGGGCAACCCTATACCATCAATTGAGCAAAATTGCTGAGCGCACAGCGTTAACAACTCCATGGAGATACACGAAGATGAGTATTAATATCAACTCTTCATTACCAAGAACAATTATTCTTGGGTTTAATGATTTGTCAGGTCGGCTGGTCCCGATGGAGCCAGAGGCTCTACCGATCTACCTTCCTTTGATTCCAGTGCATACGCAATGGGGTCCTTCAGATGACAGTTTTGTTGTAGGTGGCGGCGCATTCGCTAAAATCTACGGTAGTGCATCCTTAGATGTACTGGGACCATATGCCAATCACCAAACAGAAGTTGCTAAAACAGCTTTCGGTTCTGGTACAGTGTGTCAGATTGTGCGCATTTTGGGTAAAGATTCAGACATAGCTCGTTTCCGTCTGTCTCAAGAAGTATTACTAGATGAGTTGCCAGAATACGAGCGCAATGCTGATGGTACGTATCGTTTAAATAACACCGGCGATAAAATCGAAACAGGTAGCACCTTAGCTGGCGTACGTAGTCGTTTCTTACTTGAACCGATTCCTGTCATTAACGATGTAATGCAATTTGGTCAAGGTCAACCGCGCGAAGGTACTTTGGTTAATGGCGCTGGTCGTCCAAGTATGATCTATCCAATCATGGATCGTGAAGCACGTTTTGAAGGCGGTCGTGGTAACAACATCGGTCAACGTTTAATGGCTCCTACAATGATGTCTAACATCCCTGTAGATGGCGATGTAATTGACGACATGGGCGCATACGTTTATCGCATGTGGGTAGCTGAACGTTCTGATGAGAACAGTTCTTCACGTGTTGTACCTACCTTAAGCGGTGAGCATTTCTTAGACTTTACATTAAAGCCTAACACTATCGATAAGTTCACTGAGCGTAGCTACTACTTAGGTGAAACTGGTAAAGATGCTTGGGAAAGCCAAGATCCTACCACCGACGGTCTTTATGGTTTGTTTGGACGTATCCACGTTTATGAAAAGAACGTAGAAGACGTACAAGAAATGATTTATACTAACGAAGAAGCGTTTGATGTAGTAAATCGTGACTCTCG